>Ga0190367_1000104_pt1 | contig 63549 bp, 62 predicted proteins | sample 4872181011_MG_FD_171838 | JGI IMG/M metagenome (GOLD analysis project Ga0190367, IMG submission 171838) | Hydrothermal vent microbial mat bacterial communities from Southern Trench, Guaymas Basin, Mexico - 4872-18-10-11_MG | ecosystem: Environmental > Aquatic > Marine > Hydrothermal vents >... | reverse complement strand
GAAATGACACAGCTATAGCTTACAAAGTAGCATACTAAGAGCAGGTTAAGCAAGAAATACCCTGGAAAAAGCGTTAAACGTACGCATGAAACGAAAAGTGGTAAGGCCTTGAAAGCTTAAAGTGAACTATAGATATATTTCGCTCCATAAAGAACTCCATTAGACGTCTAAGGACACCTGGCTCATTAAGGGTTTTAGGATTAAGTGATAATTGAAAACATACGACATATCTACTAGGAAGATGTATGAACCTACCCATCTCATATTCTTTAGTCATAGCTTATCACATTTACCCCTAAGAGGTACTTATATTCTCAAGAAATCTCTCTATCTCAAAGGTAATATTAGTTTTTATGTGGTATTTTCTCATAAAGAAATTAATTATGTTCTTTAAGTCCCTTTTAAGATACATTAAGGCTGAAGGATGAGATGAGGATATCCATTGAGGCCAGTCAAATATTACTATGTTTCCTTCATAGTTAACAAGTATGTTATACTCGCTTAGATCCCCATGAATAATACCATTCTCGTATGCCTTAAGAACCTCTCTAATTATTCTGTTTTTAACCTCCATAGGGTTTTCCAGATCCGGTACCTTAAATAGCTCTGTACCCTCGTAGTACTCTGTTACAACTATGTGTCTATTCCAATCTATAGGCTGTGGTACTGATACTCCAGCCGGATTAAGCACCTGAAGTGCCTCATACTCGTTTTTTGCAGCGAGTCTTGACTGGTAAAGCCAAGAAATATGCCTTCTTTCACCTATATAGCTTCTGACCCTTCTAGTCTGCCTAAAACTAATCCTACCAACTCTATGTATTTTAACGGCAACCTTCTTCCCAGCTGATGTAAGACCCAGATACACATCGGACTCCTTACCAACGCCTATAGGTGATGCACTTATTAACTCCAATACTCCTCTAAGCCTTAATACCCTTAAAGCAAGGCAATCGTAACCTCTACTAGTCAGTATGAAACCAGTATAAGCACCTTTTTTCCTCTGCACGAGACCCATCGTATTTAATCTCTTTAAAACACTCCCTATTTCCTTTAATTCTATTCCCGATAGCTTAGAAATAACCTCCATAGGAACATACATATGTGAAGCCATTCCTCTCTCAACTGCATTAAGCACACGATAATCCTTATCTCTTAATTTGCTGATCGCATCAATTACCAGCTTTATACTCATTCAATAACAAACATAATATCTTTGGTTAAATTTATAAAGAGTAGGCAATGAAGAGACAGCTCGCATCTGCTGGTGATGAGGCTCTCGATCACTGAGCCTGACAGTTTGATAAGTGAATCTTTAAAAGTGAATACTATGCAGGTTACTGTAAAAGATAAGCACTTTACACTTATCTTAGGACCTGCAGGCAGTGGTAAAACCACCCTTTGTAAAGCGTTAGGAAGATGGATAAGTAAAGTCCAAGGAATTAAAGTAGCTTATGTTAACTTAGATCCGGGAGCTGAGTATCTTCCTTACAAACCCGACATAGATGTACGAAACATAGTAAGGCTTGAATCCGTAATGAAAACTTACAATCTAGGTCCTAATGGTGCTTTAGTAAAGAGTATGGATCTGCTTAAGGAAAACTTAGAGCAACTAACTAAAGATATAACTTCATTGGAAGCCGAATATGTCATTATTGACACTCCGGGACAGATGGAGCTTTTCCTCTTTAGAGATATAGGACCATTATTAGTTAGAGAATTGAAGAGAATAGGCTTCGTCACGTCTCTCATGGTTGCAGACCTGACCTTAAGCTCTAAAGCCTCAGATATAGTATCCCTTAAGTTATTGACGTTAATATCTCAGTTAAGGCTAGGAACGGATACCATACCCGTTATTAACAAGATAGATGAGAAGAAATCTGAGGGAAATATTCGTATTTATGAGGATCCTCTTGTTCTTAGGAGTAAGATAATGAAAGAGAAAGGGGTTTCCTCTGAAATCTCTGAAAAGATACTTGATATATTAAATGAATATAATTTAGCTAGCAGAATTGTTAAAGTATCTGCCATAAAGGAAACTGGTTTAGAAGAGCTATATGATATTATGCATGAAGTGTATTGTACTTGTGGAGATCTTACTTAAACCTACTTAGCTAATAGGTCCTTAAGCCCGAGCAATAATATATCTTCTTGAACACCTTCTTCTATACTCTTCCTAGAAACTCCTAGCTTAATTATCTTGGTTCTGCCGTATCTACCTAGGCTTACAACTCTCGCATTAATTATTCCTAACATGTCAAGCTCATTTATAATGTCACTAACTCTCCTTTGGGTCACAGGCTCTACCCCGACCATATTCGCAAGCTCTGTGTATTTTGAATATATCATCCCTGTTGTTATATTCCTTATTTTTTCACTTTCAAGAAGATAGACTGACATAAGGACTAGTTTAACGTGGAGAGGCATGCTTTTTATAACATCAACTGCTAAATTCTTTTCAATCTCCTTTTGAGCCATTTTAACATGGGTCACCTTAACTATTTCCTCTCCCACTCTTTCAGCTATGTCCGCTGCCTTCAAGAGCAAATCGAGAGCGAGCCTACAGTCACCGTTCTGTCTAGCGGCTATAGCTGCACAAAGAGGTATTACTCCTCTCTCTAAAACACCTTCTCTAAAGGCCTCGCTAGCCCTTCTCTCCAGAATATCTTCTAACTCAGCACTAGTATAGGGTGGGAAAACTACTTCCTCCTCTCCAAGGCTACTTTTCACTCTCGCATCTAGAAACTCCATAAACTTTAAATCATTAGTTATCCCTACTAAAGATAATCTAGTTCTATCCAGCTGCTCGTTAATCCTAGTTAAAAAGTAAAGTGTATCATCGCCACTTCTCTTAACTAAATGGTCTATCTCATCCAGTACTACTATGACCATTTTATTAGATTTATCAAGTCCTGAAATAAGCCTTTTAAGCACCTCACCTATAGAGAGACCTGTAAATGGCACTCTTATACCGATGCCCCCTGCTATCTCAGCCAGAACCCTATAATTAGTGTTATTTTGTCTACAGTTTATATAAATATATGTTAAAATCTCTCCCCCTCTTTCCTTAAGTCTCTTAAGGACATATTTCGTAACAGCGGTTTTCCCTGTTCCAGTTAATCCATAAATAAATACGTTTGAAGGCTTAGACCCTGCTAAAGCTGGGGCTAGTATTGTAGCTAAACGCTTTATTTGCTTATCTCTATGGGGCAAATCCTCTGGAACGTAATCCGGCAGCAACTTATCCCTATTTTTAAATATCTTGGAGCTTAGGAATCTCTCGAAAATTCTCTCTATATCTGACATTATCCTCAATACTCCAGTAGAAGTAGAGGTTAATTAAGTGGACTCTAACGATTAAAAGTAATAGCTAGCTATAGATTTGCTTATTACTGGCGCCGGGGCCGGGATTCGAACCCGGGAGCCCCCGAAGGGGCATTGGGTTTCCCAGACCTTAACCTAAAGGATCTCGAGCCCAACCCCTTAGTCCACTCGGGCACCCCGGCTTAATCAATTAATAATTTACTAAATACTGAATTATATAGGTTTTAAATTTCATAACAAGAGAGGAAGGTAACGATTTATACGGAGGGTTTTAAATTGTATTTGTGATCTAGTTTGAGCATGGAATATCTTGGCGTAAAAATAGAGTACTTAGGACATGCCTGTTTCAGGATAGAAGGCAAGGGAATGGTCATATACGTAGATCCTTTCAAGATTAAAAGTGAATTAAAGGACGGAGATGTAGTAATATGTACACATGATCATTTTGATCATTGCAGCATAGAAGACGTGCTAAAAGTGGCTAAAGACGATGCAGTGATTGTAGCCTCAGTTAATTGTAAGGAAAAACTAGAGTCTTTAAAACAAGATAAAGCTCTTTTAAAACCTGGAGAAAAAAAGGAAATAAAAGGTTTGCTTATAGAAGCTGTTCCTGCATACAATATCGATAAGCAATATCATCCTAAAGAGTATAATGGCATAGGAGTTATAGTTAACATAAACAAGGTTAGGATATACCATGCAGGAGACACAGACTTCATACCTGAGATGAAAGCTCTTGATAACATAGACATAGCGTTATTACCAGTAAGCGGAGTTTACGTAATGGATGCTGAGCAGGCTATTGAGGCAGCGAAAGCTATCAAGCCTAAGATAGCTATTCCAATGCATTATGGTGTGATCGTAGGAAGTAGAAATGATGCTGAAAGGTTCATGGAAAACTTAAAAAATGTCTGTGAGGTAAAAATATTGAAATAATTTTATCTTTAAACGATTCCCACATTTTATTTAATAATTAATTAAATTTATCTATAATATAAAATTAAAAATAATTATTTAAGGTGAGATATTGTAATGACACATGGGATAGGCGAAAGTTTAGATGAAGTAAGGAAAAGCCTTATATATTCACTTAGTATCGTAACCCTCTCCTTAATCCTTTATATTTTAAAAGTACCAGTAGAACAGATAGTATCGGTAGCCATATTTACCTCCGTAGTAATGGGCACTCTTTTCTTCTGGAGGTACAGGTTAGCTTTTGCGCTTATAGGTGTCAGCGCATTATTAGGGCTTGGATTAATAGATGTTGAGACGCTACTTGAGTTTGCAGGGCTAGACATCATAATTTTCTTAATAGCTACAATGATTTTAGTAGGTTTCTTAGAAGAAAGAAGATTCTTCGAGTATGTAGTCTACAAATTGACTCCTGTAATAGGCTCTGCCTCCCGTTTGATAATACTACTGATGATACTCTCAGCTCTTTTCGCTGCATTAGTTGGTGAAGTAACATCCATACTCTTCATGATGTCCATAATGCTGCATATGCTTAGTCGGTATAACATAGACCCTATACCCTTGATGATGATGCTAGTATTTGCCACTAATGTTGGAAGCAGTGCCACATTAGTAGGTAACCCGGTAGGTATAATGATAGCGTTCAGAGCAGGCCTATCTTTCACTGACTTCCTTAGATGGGCAACTCCTATCTCTATATTTACCCTAATGCTAACCATATTCCTCTCACTTAGATACTTTAGATACTATGTTGATACATTAGATGAAGCAATAAGAAAAGACATTGCCAAATTTGGTAATGCTGGACAAGAAGAGACAAATTTTAAGGGTATATGGCATAGTTTTGTGCTTTTCATAGGCGTTTTGGCTTTACTCATCTTTCATTCACAGATCGAAGCTATTCTGGGATTAAAGAAGAATTCTATGCTCATAGGAGCTGTGCTTTTAGGTGCAGGAATATCGTTAGTCTTAGAGAAGGAGAGAGCTAGGGAAATAGTGGAAATGAGAGTTGACTGGTGGACTCTACTTTTCTTCATGTTCTTCTTCGCGGTGGTCGGTACCTTAAAATATACAGGTATAACTAAGGCACTTGCTAAAGGCTTAGTGAGCATGACTAAAGGTGATTGGCCCCTTCTATATGTCTCCGTGACCATGATCTCAGCCCTGATGTCTGCATTCATGGACAATGTACTTGCTGTAGCTACATTTATACCTCTTGTACATGAACTCAGGGCAATAGGAGGTATAAACACCTATCCCTTTTGGTGGGTATTACTGTTTTCAGGAACACTTTTTGGAAACTTAACGATGATAGGTAGCACCGCTAACATAGTTGCTGTAGGTATGTTAGAAAGGGGAAGAATGGGCCATGTAAGCTTCCTTGAGTGGTTAAAGGCCGGTCTTTACGTAGCTGTGCCTACTTTAATCATAGCTATGATTCTTGTGTATCTTCAGATACCTTTAATGTAAAAAGAAAGGGAAGTTTTACTCACAGAGAGGTTTAGTAATTATCTTTATTTTATCCTTTTCTTTCCTTACCCAAACGTCTGAAGATATCTCTAGTAACTTAGTTAATACTCTATTCCAAGGGAATGAGCTGGGATCTAAGATTATGATCTCGAATCCTCCGTAGGAATCTTTCACGGTTCCTGAACTTCCTATCAATGACTTGAGTTCATTCTCTGAATATGAAATATCTGTTTTAACTCTCTTATTATCAGAGCAACTCATTTTCTCCTGAATAACTAACAGTGATAATGGGTATAAAAATGCTTTTTAAACATTGTTCCCTAAAAACTTTGGAGGTTACTAATTTGAGTGGGAGAATCGCCGAACTCCCTTTGCACAGCGGCAAAGCTCCCCAATGGCTTGTTAGCAGAATGATTAAGTTATCTAAAGCTATAGTAAAATTACTGATCGAGGAATATGGTAAAGAAGAATTTCTAAGAAGAATCGCCGATCCATACTGGTTCCAAGCTTTCGGATGTGTGCTTGGTTACGATTGGCACAGCAGTGGAGTTACTACCGTGGTAACAGGTGTTCTAAAAACAGCCCTTGAACAGGAGGACTTAGGGATAGCCATCTGCGGTGGTAAAGGAAAGAAAGCCTTAGCTACTCCGCTTGAAATAGAGATTATATCTGAAAAATATGGTTTTAGCGAGTCTAAAATTAGAGAACTTAAGAGAGCTAGCTTTTTAGCCGCTAAAGTTGATAATTCCGCTCTTCAAGATGGATATAGCCTATATCACCATGCGATATTCATAACTGAGGACGGTTCATGGAGCGTAGTTCAGCAAGGGATGAATCCTGAAACCAAATATGCCAGAAGATATCATTGGCTTAAAGAAGATCTCAGAAGCTTTGTAGTAGAGCCTCATAAAGCCATCGTAGGGAAAAAGGAGAGAGCAGTATTAAACATGGTTGCTAAAGAAAGCGAAGAAGTTAGAAATATCTCTGTTGATCTTGTGAGAGAAGATCCTAGAAAGCTAGCCTCACTCTTTTCTAGAATTAGCGGCTGGGAAACTCTTGATACGTGGATTGGAACGCATATAGGTTACAGAGTAAGAAATATTTTTAAATATCTAAGAATGCCCTGGAGAGTCAATTGGAGGGCTTTAAAAGAAGCGTATGAGATGCAGCCTACAAATTACGAGGAGTTAATAAGTATGAAAGGTCTTGGGCCTTCCACGATAAGAGCGTTAGCCCTAATCTCCAGTTTAGTGTATGGGAAAGAGCCTAGCTGGAAGGATCCTGTGAAATACTCCTTTGCATTTGGAGGTAAGGATGGTGTTCCTTTTCCTGTAAGGATTAAGGATATGGATAGAGCTATAGAACTATTGGAGGAAAGTATAAAAATGGCTGAGATCGGGGAAAGAGAGAAGCTTAAAGCCCTAAAAAGACTCGGGATATTAATTGAAAAAAGGTGAAAACTAGTGCCCCTTAAAGCTGTGTTATTTGACCTTTGGGGTACGCTCTTTTTTCCCTCAGTTTCCCTCGAGGAATATGTGAGATACAGGGCTAAACTTCTCCACGAAGGTTTGAAAAAAAGAGGATTTAATTTCAATGAAAAGGAGGTTTATGAAGCTCTAACTAGAAGCAGAGAAATATGTGACGTTATTAGAGAGGTCACGTTGAGAGAGGTCACCGTTGAGATGGAGGTCATGATGCTTCTAAAAGAGATTAGCGTTCCCATTTCTAGAATAAACAAAGATATGATCACTTACCTGTCAGACATATACATGAAACCTTACTTAACATTAACCAAACCAGTAAAAGGACTCACAAAGCTTTTTAGAGCTATTACAAATATGGGAATTAAAGTAGCTATAGTTTCTAACACAATGAAGGGAAGTGCTACTAGGGAACTTATTAAAAAGCATGGACTTGAAAGGTACATAAGTGCTTATGCGCTCTCAGATGAGGTATGTTACAGGAAACCTCATCCCATCATATTTAATATTGCTCTTAAGGAACTTCAAACATCTCCCTCCCAAGCGTTGATGGTAGGGGATGAAGAATGTGACATGAAAGGAGCTAGTAAGCTAGGCATAAAGGCAGTACTCTTTTCAGGTTTTAAAAAACAAGAATATAAAGGTAAATATAGGGAAGTAAGTAATGTGGATCAATTAGTTAGTTTAATAAGGAAACTTTCCTTGTAAACTACACGAAAATGAGGGAGGAAGAATTTAGGTCTAAGATAACTAAGGCTATTTAATGAGTGAAATAAGCAATATTAATGAGTCAGAGGCGTATAGAGTGAGAATGAAAATTAGAGAATAAACGTATCCTGGCAAGCTTATATTCAAGCCCATTTTAAACTAATTGTTATGTATGAGCGTTATCAACATATTTTTAGAGCATACGATATTAGAGGTATTTTTAACAAAGATCTGACACCAGAGATCGTGACTAGAATAGGTGTAGCTATAGCTAGTTATGCTCCAGGAGCCTATGCTGTAGGAGGCGATGTTAGAAGCTCTACACCCATTCTTATTAAAGCCCTAGAAGCAGGTCTTATGTCGGCAGGACTTGATGTTTATGAGATAGGTATAGGTCCCATAGGAATGGCCCTCTACTCAACGTTGCACAAAGGATACGGTATGGCTTACATTACGGCTTCCCATTTGCCTCCTGAATGGAATGGGATAAAGCTTAGTAGACCTAAAGGAGATCTAATGGTAGGGAACGACATTTACTCTATAAGAGATATTTTTATGGATGAGAACCGATTAAGGAAGGTTGATTATTACACGGTAGGTAAGCTTCATTACTTTCCTTTACTTGAGGAATACATCAACTTTTTACTTTCAAGGAAAAATGGAGGCGAAGCAAAGATAGTGGTCGATTGTGGTAATGGAGCAGCGAGCTTGGTAGTACCTAGGGTGTTAAGAGATCTAGGCCATGAAGTTATTACCTTAAACTGTGATATAGATCCTCGTTTTCCTGTTAGGGGCTCTGAGCCTAGTAAAGAGAAAATCTCGCTGTTATCTAGAACTGTGAAGCAGGTGGGAGCAGATTTTGGTGTGGCATTAGATGGAGATGGTGATAGAACGGTCTTTACTGACGAAAACGGAGTCCCTCTCTCAGCTGAACAAGCAGCAATTGTAATGCTCGAAGGCATGGGTAAAGGAGACGTTGTAGCTAACGTAGAGTGTTCAATGATTCTCAGCGATTATGTGAAAAGTTACGGAGGAAAAATCTATAAAGTACCTGTAGGCAGGACTTACATGATAAGAGAAATCACTAAAACAAATGCTATACTGGGAGTAGAAAGTAGCGGTCATTACGTTGTGTGGAGAAATCTTAACATGGATGACGGTATACTTACTTTAATATATTTCTCTATGGCGGCTTCAAACATCTCGCAGCCTCTCTCTAAGATAGTTCCAACTATATATCCGATGGTAAGAATTAAAATATCCGTTGATGATAAAGTAAAGTTTAAGGTTATTAATAAAATAAAGGAAAGATTAGAGAAGCTTTATGACAAAGTAGATACGGTAGATGGCGTAAGAGTTGACCATGACGAAGGTTGGGCACTCATAAGACCTTCTAATACAGAACCGTTAATAAGGATAACCGTAGAAGCTAAGGATAAAAAGAGTCTCGAGAAGTTAAAGAACACGTATATTAATATAGTTAAGGAAGAAATAGGAAAGTTTTCTTAAGTATACGGGAACCAGTTATTAAGATACTTATCAAGCTCCCCCTCTCTCTTTAAGTAGTATCCGTATTCATAGAGAGCTTTAGCGCCCTTAACGGCCCTTTCTGGTATGGGATACGAGGGTATACAGTTCCTGTCAAACTCTCTTCTCTCTAATACCGCTGCCTCACTCCAACCGGTATCTACAGCTAACACTGGCTTTGGGAAATTGTAATCTTTCACCAATTTACCTATCTCTCTAGCTAGTTTAACAGGATCCTTAATACCTGGAACCTGGTGTAAAGCTAGTATTATCACTGTATCTATCTCATTCGTTTTCATTAAAGCTTTAAGAGTCTCGACAAACATATCGCTTGTAGCTGAACCAGTTAAATCTATCGGATTGGTCACAGAGGAGAATTTAAGTAAAATTCCTCTTTTCTTATATTCTTCTAACTCTCTCCTAGCATCACCTTTTAGCTCAGGCACCTTAAGTCCAAGCGTCTCAGCCATATCAGTCGCCATGACACCTGCCCCTCCTCCATCTGTCACTATAGCGATCCTATCACCTCTACTCGGAGGCTGCATAACTAAGGCTTTAGCTTTATCAAATAACTCTTCCATGTCGTAGGCTCTTATTATACCACTTCTTCTAAAAGCCGCATCATAAATCTCGTCAACGCCTGCTAAGGCAGCTGTGTGAGAGGCTGCTGCCCTAGCTCCAGCTTTGGTTCTACCTGCCTTTATTGCAATTATAGGCTTCTTCAAAGAAACTTTTTTAGCAACTTCTACTACCTTTCTTCCTCTCTCTATGCTTTCTATATACATTAATACTACTCTAGTATTTTCATCTCGGGCAAAATATTCTAATAAATCTGCCTCATCTACATCCATTTTATTTCCATAGCTAACAAAAGCTGAAAGACCTATTCCCTCACCGGCCATATAATCCATAGCTACTGTTCCAAAGGCACCGCTTTGCGAAATTAGTGCTACATGTCCAGGTCTAGGTCTTGGAGTTGAGAGAACTCTTTTTCCATCTTCAAGGACCTTGTATGTTGGAAGAAATATTGTATCAACTCCCGTAGGCGGAGAAAGCACACCTATACAATTAGGCCCTATAACCCTTATTCCCCCCTCTTTAGCTATCCTCTTTACCTCCTCCTCTAGCTTATAGTTTCCTATTTCGCTGAATCCCGCACTTATCACTATAGCTGCCTTAACGCCCTTTTCTCCGCACTCTTTCATAATCTTAGGGACTATAGACGCTGGCACGACTATTATAGCTAGTTCCACAGAGGAGGGTATATCCTTTATAGAAGGATATACCTTTACTCCAGAGATCTCATTAATAAAGGGATTCACGGGATAAACTTTCGCCTTTAATACACCTTTTTTCTTGTTTTCCATAAGTAATGAAAATATTACATAACCTGGCTTCTCCCTCTCCCTTGAAACTCCTATGACTGCTATCGAGCTGGGATCAAAGAAACTCTTTAGGGTATTCAAGCTATCATCCTGTATCCGTAGCATTACATTTGAGTGATATGTAAATCGTTTTTCCCTTTATTTCGTTAATATCTAGCCACTCATATCCTCCCTTACACATATCTCCATAAATAAGTAAGTAGGGTCCCCCTTTAAGGGGAAAAGGAGGCTTTAAGAGCTCTGGGTCGAGTCTTATACAGAACTTTCCTTCTTTACTAACTAATAGAGAAATTAATTTACTTCCATTTCTTAAGTCATTTGTCGAATTAAAAATAATCCTGCTTGGAAAAAGAAATAAGGAGACATTGTACACATTTTCTATGTTTACATATCCTCTTATCTCAGTTACATCTTCCGGGTCAAGAACTCTGAATATAGGTATAAATCTTAATGCTCCTTTATCTTCAAGAGAAGCATAAACTTCAACTTTTCTCTTTGGCTCTATTATAAGGCCCTCCCTTCCTTTGCCTTTAATTAAATGCATAATAACTATACTTTCCTCTCCATTCTCAGCCCATCCTTCTATCTTCTTAAAACTGTAGTTCCCTAAATAAAGAAATACAGTTTCATTTATTTTGTAAATATACTCTTCCAGTATCTTTAAATTATCATATCTAAGCGTATTATTACGGGGTATCTCAAAACTATACTTAAAAGCTTTTGGAATCTCAGGAGCCCCCTCTAGGAGTACTTTTACGTGTGTATAGTTTATTGAGGAATAAGGTAGCTCTCCTTGCCATATCCCTATTACAATTGCTAATATTAATGCTCCCATTAGCGCAGCTATTGGTAACCTACTATCCATTATCTCTCAATATCTGTTCGTTATTGTAAGTTAATAATCTTTTTAATCAGATAAAGGAGGAGGTTGCTCCTTAAAACCCTCTTTGTACATTCTAAGCCATTTAAAAAACTCATCTGAAGGTGGGTTTTCTCTGTATAATTTTTTTCTATTAGCTTCAAGCAATGAAGGTTTTGTTTCATAAAAATCACTGTATAATTTTATAGAATCTAATTCTTCCAGTTTAAACAGTTGAGTCCAGCTAGAATCTCTGAGAATATGATGAGTAAGTATTACTTTAAATGTATTAAAAAGCGCCTTTAAGTTCCTCAACCCACTTTCTACATCTTCTTTTTTCACTTTAATACCTGAGAGATAAGTAGGAGGTCCACCTACTATAATTAACCTAGGATGCTGAGATTTTATATAGTTTAACGTATAGCTATAAATTGGTCCCTGAACATCTGGGGCATACACTATCTTTTCTCCTTCATAACTAATAGTTACAACTAAAACGTAACCTAACTTTGTTCTCTCAGCCCCATGCGGTAATGGCTCAGAAAACTTTAATTCTAAATCTCCTATATTAATGGTTTTTCCATCTACATATTTAAGTTTAGAACATACGCTTTCTACATTTTTACTAAAAAGAAACCCTCTTTTTCTTTGATTAAAATTTATTTTAAAATTTATGTCTTTAGCAAAAATAATTTTATTTGAGTATATTTCTTCAAATATCTCATTATCACTCCATTCATACCAGGATTTAAATTTAGGTGTATAGTGATCTAAGTGATAGTGACTTACTATAGCTACATCAGCCTGTTTAGAGTACCTCAATATCCTTTCTCTAGCTTCCTTCAAAGCTTTAAACTCAGTGGGATGGGGTGGAAGACCATATCTCCTCGGTGCTAAGCTAACTCCAGCATCTATTATCACATTAGCCACACCTGTCTCTATAAATAATGCCATAGATCTTACTCCTAAGCTTTCATCGGCAATGGGTACTATTCGTATATGTCTCAATTAACCACCATATAGGAAGGTTAGTAATCAAATATAATGCTTAAAAATTGGTTATTTGATTTCGTGAAGAAAATAGAGGTAATAGGTGTTAGACTTCCCGAAGTCAAGAAAGGAGATGATTTAGCTAAGCTCATATTAACCAGCCTTAACAATGAGGGACTTAAATTAGAAGATAAAGACATAATAGTTGTCACTAGTAAGATTGTTTCTAAAGCAAAGGGATATTTAGAAAAAGTTGAAAAGGTAACTCCCTCTCTTAAGTCACGAATATTAGCAAGACTTCTAGGTAAACCTTCACAGTTAATTGAGTTAATCAAGAATCGCTCAGAAAGTATTGTTGCAGTAATCAAGGTAGATGATATAATTAGAAAGCTTCTTATCAGGAAATACTCTAAATCTATAAAAGATGCTTTAAAGCTCATAGAACACGATAAATCGGTAATATTGGCTAAAACCTCCTTTGGTATAATAGCTTCTGAGGCAGGACTCGATCAATCCAATGTGAAGCCCGGGTACGTCTCATATTTACCTCCTGATCCTGATCTTGAAGCAAAGGAAATTAGGAGAAAGATAGAAAAAATTACAGGGAAAAAAGTAGCTGTTGTAATAACTGATACTGAGTTCTCATTGACTAAGATAGGATCTGTCGACATAGCCATAGGTTGTTCTGGGTTAAATCCTGTAGACGAAGAGTTTGCCTCAATGGATATTTATGGCAGACCTAAATTTGGAGGTGTCGATATAATTGCTGATGAGATCGCTGCTGCTGCGGCATTAATTATGAAGCAAGCTGCTCAGGGATTTCCCGTAGTTATAGTAAGAGGGCTTGAATATGAGACAAAAAATAATATTGGAATAAAGGATATATTACTACCCTATTATGTAATTAAGAGAAGAATATTAAAAACGATCTTTACAACTGTTTTATTTAAACTTTTTAGATTAATATAAAAATTAATAATGAAGAAATATTATAAATTTTACTTATATAGAAGTAATTTAGGTGTAATATATGAGAATCAGTCTTTACTTGATTATGATATCTTCAATAATAATAATGTTTACAACAATATATTCTCAATCCCTTCCTTACCCTAAAGAATGGGAAATATACATTCTCTCTGAGGATAGTACTAGATTTCTCTTATTGAACTCTAGTAGTTCTTTATCGGTACTTCATCAACTTAATGACTCAGAATCTACTGAAGTTCTCCTAATAACAAGTGATAATTTAAGCTATTTATCAAATCAGTATTTTAATTCTAACCTAAGTACGGGAATTTTCAGTATCGGAGCCCTATGGTACTGGAATCATCCTGATCCTACTACGTTCTTTTACTATAAGGAAACCTTAAGTGGAGTGTTCGAGGTAAGCTTTAGTATTGTCATGGAGGATATAACACCACCTTCCTTATCTTCGTTTACAGCACCTTTAGCGCCTTCAGCACCTATATGATTTCGGTGTACTACTCTTGGGTATGCTTGCTTTTATAGGTCTTGGCTTACATGGAATTAGAGACATAAGTTTAGGAGCATTAAGCTTCTTAAGAAGAGCTAACAAGATATTTGTTGAATACTATACTAGTTTATTACCTAACTTCGAAGCTAAAAAGCTTGAGATCTTTCTTAAAAGAAATATAGAGATCGTAACTAGGAAACAGTTAGAGGAAGAAAGTGGCTCTAAAATATTGGAAGCAGCAAAAAAATATGATGTAGCACTTCTAATTCCAGGAAATCCCTTTGTGGCTACTACCCATATATCCCTAAGAATAGAAGCAGAGAAAAAAGGTATAAGAACCTTAGTATACCCGGCCCCCTCCATCTTGGACGGCATTATTATAGCTACAGGGCTTCAATCATATAAAATGGGTAGGATAGTTACGATAGTTTATCCTGATGAATCTTTGGGATACTGGCCTTTAACACCCTATGAGGTATTAAAAGAGAACCTAAGGCTGGGGCTTCACACTCTTTTTCTATTGGATATAAAGGCTTCTGAAGCGAAGTATATGACAGTTAAGGAAGGTCTTAACATACTTTTAGAAACAGAGAATAAGGTCAAAGGTAATTTACTTAAGGACTCTGTAGTTATAGGTATAGCTAGAGCAACAGCGCCAGATCAGAAAGTGCTAGTAGGTGATCTCAATACTCTTTTAAATGCCAATCTGGGACCACCCCCTCATTCGATAGTGATACCGAGCCTTCTTCACCCAGAAGAGATTGAGGCATTAAAAATCCTAGGTAACGCTAAAGAGGAGGTGTTAAAACGTTGGAATCTGAGGGTAAAGAGAGAGTTAAGGTTTACATAGAAAACGTTAGTAAAGTTTTACATAATATCAGATTTAAAACAAAGAATCTAAATAAAAAATATAAAGAAATACTAGAATTAGCTGAAAGATATTTAAGTGATTCAGAACATTATTTATATAAAGGAGATTTATTTACCAGTTTAGCATGCATATCATATGCTGAAGGTCTTTTAGACACCTTAAGAATATTAAAAATTATAGACTTTAAGTGGCCCCAGAAGCCTGTACCTATTAAAGATAAGAGAGTAATAGTTGGAGGAGTGTTCGATATACTCCACCCTGGACACGCGTACTTCCTGGATAAGGCTAGTAAATATGGTAAATTAATAGTAGTAGTTGCTAAGGATTGTAATGTTAAAAAAATTAAAGGCCGTCCTCCAATAATTCCTGAAAAACAAAGATTAGAGATGGTTAAGAAGCTAAAGTCCGTAGATGAAGCAGTTTTAGGAAAAGAGAACTTTAGTGTTAAGGATATTCTTAAAGAATTTAAACCTGATTACGTAATTCTAGGGCCTGACCAGGAGTTTCTTCATAGTCTGGTGATTAAAGCATCAGAAGAGTTAGGACTAAAGGTAAACATCATAAAAATCTCAGAAAAAGCCAAATATCCTCTCTCATCAAGCAGAGAAATTATTAGAAAAATTATAGAGTTATATGAAAGTGGTAAGTTGCCTAAAAGGTGATGCATTGATAGCAGAAAACATAGCAGCTGATGCGATAAATATCCTAGAAGAAAGAGATAAAGTTAGAGAGGAAGTTCTTAAGACCTTGAGGGAGATAGGTAGGCTAGCTCGTAAAGTCGTTATGAATATACATTCTGGTGATGAAGATAAAGCGGCTAAAATGCTTAACAAGGCTAAGGAAAAAGTATTGAAGGTAAAGGAATTTAAGGAAAGTCACCCTGAACTTTACTATACAGGTAGCGTATTAGGTACCTTAGCTGAATACTCTGAAGCTTTTATGTTATATAATTATATATTTAAAGATAAACTAGCTAATTTTAAAGAAGTAGGAGTAGAACCTGCTGCCTATCTTTTAGGACTTTCAGATTTAATAGGAGAATTAAGAAGATACATGCTTAAATTAATAGATGAAAATAACTTTGAAGCGGCCGAAAGAACTTTAAAAATCATGGAAGAAATTTATAGCTCTCTTATGGAAATCGTATTACCTGAGGCTCTCGTTCCCGGACTAAGAAGAAAACTGGATATTAACAGGATTACTCTCGAGAACTCTAGGAAGGATTTGTTATTCCACAAGCAAAGCTACATTCTTCTCAGGGAGTTAAAGAGGCTTTTAAAGTGAGAAGAGAGCTCCCGCGAAATTTTAACATAGAAAGGGCTAGGTATGCTCAGAAGATAATAGCTAGTAAGGTTATTGAAGATGACGAGTTACCAAAGGTTATAAGGAAAGTTACCGGAGTCGACATTGGATATAAAGATGATATCGCCATAGCAGCCGCAGTTACTGTAGATTCTGAAAGTCTAAAAGAAATAGAGAGTAGTACATTCATGTTTAAGGTGAGATTTCCTTATATACCAACTTTATTAGCGTTTAGAGAAGTATATCCTTCATGGATGGCTCTTAAAAAACTTAAGGGGAATTATGATTTAGTGATGGTTGATGGAAACGGTAGACTTCATCCCTATAGGGCAGGCTTTGCCTGTCATCTAGGTGTGATAATCAATAAACCTACCATAGGAGTTGCTAAAAGATTACTTTGCGGGAAAATCGGTAGATGGAAAGGTAACATAGCTCCTATTTATTTAGACAACAGTGAAAATATTATAGGAGTTGCTGTGAAAACCTTAAAAAGAGCCAATCCTATATATGTAAGTATCGGACATAAAATCTCTCTTAAAACGGCAATAAAATTTGTGTTAACTTACCGGAGAAAAAAAGCTAAGTTGCCTGAACCTATAAGATTAGCACATGAAAAGGCTAATGAGGTCGTAAAAAGGTTGAAAGCTAATGAATGAGAGCGAATATAAAAATTATAAGAAAGCAGGGGATGTACTCAGAAAAGCCCTCAAATATGCTCTGGATAATGTAGAGGAGAATTCTCCGTTAATAGAAATAGCTAGTAAAATAGAAAACATTATACGAAGTTACAATGCTATGCCAGCTTTCCCCGTTAACATATCACAGAATTACGTCGCTGCGCACTACTCTCCTGGTATAAAAGATGACTCAGTTATAAAAAAGAAAGCTATAGTTAAGATAGACATAGGTGTTCATATAGATGGTTATATAGCGGATGCAGCCATAACAATATCGTTTGACGACTCATATGAGAAGCTCGTTAAAGCGGCTAAAGAAGCCCTAAAAAACGTTCAGGAAATATTAAAGCCAGGTCTTTCGTTAGGCTCTATAGGTAAAGCTGTTAAGAGTGTAGCTGATCTTTATGGAGTGAAGCCTATTGCTAATCTCACAGGCCACAAGATAGAGAGATATGAGCTTCATGCTGGGAAAAGTGTACCCAACGTGCCATCATGGAACTTCTCTAAGGTTAAGGAAGGAGAAGTCTATGCTGTTGAACCATTTATGACTAACGGAGAAGGGCTCGTGATAGAGGGAGGAAACGGGCATATATATAGAGTTAAAAGTATGAGAAGATTAAAGGACAAGGAATTAATGAACTCTCTTATCCTCATTTGGGAAAAATACAAATCTCTTCCCTTCTCCGAAAGATGGCTTAAAGGAACATTTAAAGATCCATTGAGCGTGCTGAAAAAGCTTATTGCAGTATCCCGTATTCACAATTATTTAATGCTTATAGAGAGGAAAAAAGGTAATGTTTCTCAATACGAGGATACATTTATAGTACATAACGATGGAGCGGAGCCTTTAGCTAGAGTGCTTGAACTATGATTTTTACTTTCAAGCTAAACGTCTTAAGTCAGTTAATACATCTTTCTGTTTACTGGGGATTTACATGCCCGTAAATAAGTATGACGCAATAGTTGTTGGAGCTGGTCCTGCCGGCCTTATGTTCTCTAGAGTATTATCTTCAAAGGGATATGATGTTCTTGTTCTTGAAAAACACGGATATTTAGGGGTAAAACCCTGTGGGGAAGGAATAAGTTTAAAAACTTTAGAAACTGCTATCATCTCCCAGAAAGAGGCCTCTATTTTTATATCCAGAGAGATAAAAAGAGCACATGTATATGCTCCTGACGGTACAAGGATCACTATAGAAGAAAAAGGGAGAGGGTATGTACTAGATAAAAGAAAGTTCCTAAAAGTTATGGCTGAAAAAGCATTAGATGCCGGCGCAATCCTTCTTCCTATGACTCCTGCTAAGGAATTTATTCGGATTGATGAAAAGTTTAAAGTTATAGCTAAGGGTCAAGAGTATGAAACTAGACTTCTCATAGGAGCTGATGGCTATCTTTCTACAGTGGCTAGAAAGCTAGGCCTAGAATCTGTAGGAAAGAGGGAAATTATACCTACTGCTCAGTTCCTTATGTCACATGTTGAACTTTATGATCATGAAGGCACTGAGTTTTACTTAGGTAATAATGTGGCTCCAAGGGGATATGCGTGGGTTTTCCCTAAGGAAGATAATATGGCTAATGTAGGTATAGGAGTCAGAGGTGCATCCCCTATAAGTTATCTAAGGAAGTTCATAAGAGAACATCCTAAACTCTTTTCGAAGGCTAAACCTATAGAGTTTGGAGCGGCTGCGGTGACTATAGGAGGTATGCTAAAGAAAATAGTAGACGATAATCTAATGTTAATCGGTGAAGCTGCAGGACAAGTAATACCACTAACGGGTGGTGGCATTCATTCCTCTATAGCTGGGGGAGCTATAGCAGCTGAGGTAGCTTCTCAGGCTCTCGAAGAAGATGACCTTCGTTCATCTAAATTAAAAGCATATGTAAACGAGTACAGCTCCTATTGGGGGAAAAGGATAAGGGATAGCAAGAGAGCGTTAAGCGTTATTGAGAAACTAAGTGATAAGGAGCTTAATGAGCTAGCTAAGATACTTGATTCCAAGGATATATTAGATTTAGCTAATGGAGAAGATCTGATGAGAGTCGCTACTAAATTAATGAAACACCCCGTGTTTAGCGTTAAGATAGCTACAAAATTAATGAGCTAGTACTTTTCCCAATGTAATACACTGTCAAGTGATCTGCGAGGAGGAGGATCAGGGCTTTCAGCAGGTTTACCTAAAGCTATTAGAGCTACCGGCCTTACGTGCTCTGGCATTCGTAATATTTCTTTTACTCTTTTTTCATTAAAAGCCCCTATCCAGCATGTTCCGTAACCTAAGTAGTAAGACGCTAGTAATATGTTTTGTATAGCTGCTGCGGTATCTTGGAGACAATATAAATTTGCGCCTCTTTCTCTATAAATGCTAGCAGTTTTGTGTATATTTGCACAGACAACTATTACTATAGGTGCTTTCCATACCCAAGTCTGACCATAGGCAGCCTCCGAGAGCCTCTTTTTAATATCATCATTTCTTACTATTATAAACTCCCATGGCTGTAAGTTTCCAGCTGAAGGAGCCCATATTCCCGCTTCTAATATCTTCATTAAATCTTTCTCAGGGATAGGATCAGGTCTGTAGTCTCTTATACTTCTCCTACCCTTTATAACCTCAAATATATCCATAAGACGAACCCATCATTTTCATTAGTTTGGCTTCTCCTTAAAAGAATATCTTAGTAAGAAATACTACATCTGCTGGGTCTAAGTTTACAAAAAGTACTTCACCTTTAACATTTAAGTTAACCGAATTAAGAGCTATCTCCTTGTCAAACCTCTTTTTGTTGCATCCTTTAACTTTAATGGAGTCCCTTATACATCACTCAGAGGGTTACTATCTCATTAAGCTATTAAACTTACCGCTAAAGCTTTGCCGAATAAGAAAGAAGTTATTATTTGAAGTTATTTAAGTTAGTCGAAGAGGTCCTAGTACATGAAGATTAAGGGAATGGACCCTGAAAGCGTGAGAAAAGCTCTAATTAGAGGAGAAGTCACACTTGCTGTTTATGGTTTAGGAAAGCTAGGTCTTCCTTTAGCTCTCGTGTTTGCTAATAAAGGTGCTGAAGTTATAGGGGTAGATGTTAATCCAAAAATAGTTGAGAAAGTTAATAGCGGTATATCGCCCATAACTTTTGAACCAGGCGTTGAAGAAATACTTTCTAAGGTTATTAAGGAAGGTAATTTTAAAGCTACAACTGATGGTGAGAAAGCTGCTAAGGACTCCGATGTGATGATAATAGTTGTTCCAGTAATGACTGATAAGATGGGTAGACCTAATCTTTCTCACATAAAGGAAGTTGTATTAGCCATTTCTAAAGGTCTCTCTAAAGGTGATATAGTTATCACTGAGACAACCCTCCCTCCAGGTACTACTTTGTCTCTCGGGAAATTGCTAGAAAAGAGCACTGGCCTATTACTCGGGAGAGATTTCGGAATAGCTCATGCACCTGAGAGAACTATGAGTGGTAGAATGATAAAAGATATCACCTCTAGTTATCCCAAAATAGTAGGAGCTAGTGATAAGGAAACGCTGAATGCTGTTAAGGGAGTATATGAGGCTATAAATAAAAAAGGTGTTGTGGAAACTACCAGCCCTACTGTCGCTGAAGCTGTAAAGGTTTTTGAGGGTGTTTACAGAGATGTCAACATCGCATTAGCTAATGAGTTAGCATTGTACTCCGAGCTTATGGGTTTTGATGTAATAGAAGCCATAAAGGCAGCTAACACTCAGCCATACTCTAATATACATCTTCCTGGAGCGGGAGTAGGAGGACATTGCATACCTGTTTACCCATATTTCCTTATAGAATCCGCTAAAGAAAAGGGGTTTGAGATGAGGCTTTTAAGGATAGCTAGAGAGGTTAATGAAGCAATGCCCTTTCATGTTGTGTATTTAACTATTAGGGCTCTTAATAGCGTTGGAAAACCTGTAAAAAATTCTCGTATACTTGTTTTGGGTCTTACTTATAGATCAGGAGTTAAGGAGCTCTATAACTCACCAGCACTTGTTGTAATTAAAGAGCTTAAAGACATGGGGGCACATGTCTATGCATATGATCCTTTGGTTAGTGAAAGTGATGTGGCTAAGATAGGAGCTCTTCCCTGGAAAAATGAGTCCGTGGATGCTGTGATTATAGTTAATGAGTGCAAGACGTTTAAGGACATGATATACAAGAGAGCGATTAAAGTTAATGATGTAGTGATAGATGCTAGAAGATTGTTAAACCCCAGAAAGGTTATAGACATGGGGGTTAAATACTGGGGTGTGGGATTTCCTAATCGCAGGTGAATGTCTTGGACTTGGTAGAAGAGCTAAAAAACTTAGTGAAAATAAGGTCAGAAGTTAAAATAAAAAATGGTAAAATCATTAGGGAGGAGTATGACAAGGTAGCGGAGAAAGTTGCTAAACTTGCGGAGTCAGCTGGGTTAGAGGTTGAAGTATTGGATCTTGAGGTTAAAGACGGAAAGGTACCTACTATAATAGCTACCCTTGATGTAGAAGCTCCTTCCTTAGCTTTAGTAAGTCATTACGATGTTGTGCCAGCTAAAGGACCCTGGATCATAGATGGGAAGGAAGTAGATCCCTATACACCTTTGGTATTAGAAGGGAAATTGTACGGCAGAGGAGCCGCTGATGATAAATCAGCTATTGTATGCTCTCTCACAGCTTTAGAGGAACTTGTTAAATCATCAACTGAGCTAAAATACAAACCCGTTATTATCGTTACAGGTGATGAAGAAATAGGTGGATTAGGAATAAGAACATTACTGGATAAGGGGTATAAGTGGGATAAGGCGCTGATAATAGATGCTAGCGTAAACTATCTCTCAGTAGGAGCTAGCGGAGTAGTACATGGGTGGATAAAGGTTAAAGGAAGAGCGGGACATGCAGGCTATCCTCATACAGCGGTGAATCCTATAGAGACGGCTTCTCTTCTTGTAACTGAGCTGGTTAAAGCATATAAACCTCTTAGAGCTAGTAAGCTTTCTAAACTTAAGGCTCCTCCAGGCTCTCCTTTGCCTAACGTATGGGGTAGATTCTCCTTTACAATTATTAAACTAGGCACATCTGAGTCAGAGAAACATAATAGGATACCTGCAGAGACATTGGCTGGTTTTGACATGAGACTTTTACCTGAGGAAAATGTCGAGGAGGCTTTAAAAGAGTTCTATAGTACATTTTCTGGCATAACTACCAAACTTGGTATAAGAGCTGAGCTAGAAATAGTATCTGCACAACCCGGCTGGTATACAACTGATCAAAAATACGTAACTACTGCTCTTGAAGCTTTAAAAGAAGCCTACAGAAAGGTAGGGATAAAGGAGGAGCCTAGTATCGCAGGAGAGCTAGGAGGTAACGATGGCACGTTTTTTGCTTTAAAAGGAATACCCGTACTAGCATATGGAGCTATAAGAGAAGAAGAGAACAACATTCATGCGCCTGGAGAATTCGTTTACATAAAGGATTTAAATATATTAAAGGAGTTCATAAAGACTCTTCTCTCATCCTAATATATTTCTCAAATTTTTCTATAAAACTCTCCTGTATTTCATTCTCTAAACTACCGGGTCTCATCTCTCTAACTCTTTTCACTGCCTCTCTCCAGCTTATACCTAAGGAATAAACTAAGTAACAAGCAGATATAACTCCTGTTCTTCCAAGACCAGCATTACAATGTATTAAAACCCTATCTCCTTGTTTCACTCTCTCGTCTATCCATTTAACTGTGTTTAAAGCCTCTTTAAGTGTAGGTATCCAGAAATCCCTTATAGGAGTACTTAAAACTTTAAATCCTATGCTTTTGAGAAGGTTTATGTATTCTGTAAGTCCTCCTAGATGTCTTACCTCATGATCCTCATTAAGTACTACTACCGCTGATATTCCTAGTGCCTTCCAAAGCTCTATATCCCCCATACTCATGGGCTTTCTTGAGGCAGCCATCTTTTTCCTAATGATCCAACTTACACTCATTAAACCCCCTCAGTAGCCGGGACCAGGTCATATATCCCCGCTTTTAACCTTCATCATCAAAGGGTATGCTTATATTGTTTTTACCTTGATTTAAATTTGGGCTACTGTGACAAAGTACGTCTTTATAACAGGAGGTGTCTTAAGCGGTATTGGAAAAGGTGTCGTAGCGGCTTCTATAGCTAAACTCTTTCAGTTTAGGGGGTATAAAGTAGACATGATAAAAATAGATCCTTACCTTAATGTGGATCCGGGCACTTTAAATCCTATAGAACATGGAGAGGTATTCGTTTGTGAAGAATCCTGGAAATTTAAGCCAGCAGAAAACTTCGAGTTTACTATAGCTGAGATAGACCAGGACTTTGGAACCTATGAAAGGTTTCTAGACATTAACATGCATCCATCTAATAATATAACTTCAGGACAAGTATATCTCAGTGTTATACTTAAAGAACGCTATGGAGAGTATTTAGGAAAGACGATTCAAGTCATTCCACACATAACGGAAGAAGTGAAGAGAAGGATAAGAAGTGTTGCTGAAAGAACAAAACCTGACGTACTGATAGTTGAAGTTGGTGGTACTGTAGGTGATATAGAAGCAATGCCCTTCCTTGAAGCTATAAGACAAATGAGGCTTTATATGCCGAAGGACATTGTTCTCGTCCATGTAACCTTAGTGCCTTTTCTTGAGACGGTAGGTCAGTATAAGACAAAGCCCACTCAACACAGCGTAAAAACTCTTCAAAGCATGGGCCTTCAACCGGACATAATAATTGGTAGATCTAAAGGATTCCTCACTGATGATGCTAGAGAAAAAATAAGCCTTTACTGTAATGTTCCTCCAGAAGCTGTGATATCAGACCCTGACATAGATACTATTTATGAGCTACCTCTTCTGTTTGAGGAACAAGGCCTCGGAAGTTTATTAGTTAAAAAATTAGGACTCAAAGAGCCTCCTATAAGAAATGAAGCAAAAAGATGGTCAAGAATAGTAAGTTCATTCAAAGAATTCAAGGACAAAGTGATAATAGCTATGCCAGGTAAATATACGGTTATTTCTGATAGTTACATAAGTATAAATGAAGCATTAAAACATGCAGCCGCAAAGGAGAGATTGCTTGTTGATATAATATTTTTAGATTCCTCAAAATATGAAAAAGATCCTCACATTCTTGAAAGGGATCTCTTACATGTAGATGGTATACTGCTTACTCCTGGCTTTGGATCCAGGGGTGTGGAAGGCATGATAGCGACGGCTAAATACGCTATAGAAAAGGATCTCCCGTTTTTAGGAATATGCTTTGGCGCACAACTTCTCTTTATAGCCTTTAATAGATATGTTGTTGGGCTTAAGGATGCCCACTCAACAGAAGTTAACCCTAATACCTCATATCCCGTAGTGGATCTTCTTCCAGAACAAAGAGGCTTAAGGATCAAAGGAGGAAGCATGAGGCTAGCGTCCCATCCAGTGAAGATACTCCCTGGAACTAAGCTTCATGAAGCATACAAAACTAAAATGGTATATGAGAGATTTAGGCATAGATATCACATAATACCCAAATATGCTGAGCTAGGAAAGAAGTACGGTCTTATAGTATCAGCTACTGATCCTCAGGAAAAAGTGATTAATGCTATAGAGCTTAAGAATAAAAAATGGATAGTAGGGGTACAGTTTCATCCGGAATTTAAAAGCAGACCAGGGAAACCCTCGCCTATATATAACGCCTTTATAAAAGCTACTTATGAACATAAGAAAGCTAAAAAAGCATTGATTGTTAGTAGATAACTAGAAGATCAAGTCTCAGTGTGAAAGTAGTTTTTTAGATTAGGGGAAGGTCAAGGCTATGTCCTCTAATTTTGAGGCTAAAATGCTCGAAGCGTTTGGAGAAGAAGTTATTGTAGAGAAAGGTTTTCATACTGACTTAAGAGCTTGGAGGATACCTAGATTCATAGAGGAATATTTAATTTCAAAGCTCTGCAGTAATGAGGAAGAGAACTGTCTAGAGAAAATATATAATTTCCTAAAGGTCTTCAGGCCTTCTCCTGAGGAAAAAGATCTCTTCTTAGATAAAGTTATAAGAAAGGGAGAAATCAGACTTCTCGATTTTTACAGAGCTAAGGTTGATCTAAAAAGAAGAATATATAAGCTTGAAATACCCGTTCTCGATATACATTCCGCGGTTGTTAATAAAAGTGTTATAAAAAATTATAAAAAACTTTTAACATACGGTGTCTGGGGTATAGGAACTATAAGATATTTAGGCTCAAAAAAGGAAAAGAAAAAAGACATTGATCCACTTATGCTCACTGATTTGGTGCCCTATGAAGTTACTGAGGTATCTCTTGATGAATTTAAAGAAAGAAGACGTTTATTTACTGAAGAGGAGTGGATAGATCTTCTGATTTTAAGCATAGGACTTAATCCATATAAATACAGCTCTGAGGAAAAACTAATACTTATTTCAAGGCTCTTACCGTTGGTTGAACCCAATCTTAATATAGTAGAGTTAGGACCCAGAGCTACTGGGAAAACATTTCTTTATAGAAACATCTCTCCATTAGTAAGGGTAATCTCTGGAGGTGTGGTAAGTCCCGCCACACTTTTCTATAATATGCGTCGAAAGACAATGGGTCTAATAGGAGTAATGGATGTCGTTGTTTTCGATGAAATTCACTATGTTAGATTCTCAAGCGTCAATGAGATAAGGGGTAAACTGAAAGACTACATGGCTAGCGGTCATTTCGAAAGAGGTAAAAAGCAAGCTACTAGTGGGTGTTCTCTTGTATTCTTGGGAAACTTAGATACGGCTGATACTGATCCTACTGATATATTTTCAGATTTACCATTATTTAGTGAAGACCCTGCTTTAGTCGATAGGATTCATGGAATGATACCAGGATGGAGGATTCCCAAAGTGACCACTAAGCATTTGGGCTCAGGGAAAGCTCTTGCTCTTGATTACCTAGGAGCTATAATGCATGAACTTAGGAAGTTAGATATGACAGAGAAGGCACGCGAGCTATATAAAATAGAGGGTAGCCCAAGTATAAGAGATGAGCAAGCGATATATAGGCTTCTTTCTGGCATGCTTAAGCTACTTTATCCAAACGGTAAAATTGAGGGAGAGAACATAATTCTTATCTCAAGTTTAGTAGAGGAAATGAGAGGCTTTATAAGAGAGTGGCTTTCATCGATGCTTCCTGAGGAGTATAAAGAGTATGTTAAGGTAAAAGTTAGATGAGTAAGCTTCCTTTACTAGCATTAATTTCTAAGAAAGACGTAGAAAAAATAGTTAATAATGTAATTTCTGAGTATGAAGAGGATCCAAATATCGCTAAGAAAGAGTACTTAGTTCATGCTCTTACTGGAAAGATAGTTAAGGTTCCGATAGGAAAGGGTTATAGGCTTCTTGTAGTCACTAGAAAAGGTACCTACGATTTATGGAAATACATAGCCTCTAACTACATAGTAAATCGTGACGAAGACGTAAAGATAGTAATTGTTAATGATAAAACATTAGAGGAAAAGAAACTCAGGAAATTAGGTAAAGGATTAGAAGTAGGACCCGCTGTACTTATAGCATGGAAATGGGAAATTAAATTTAAGGTAGGAGAAGGAACAGGAAAGGTGATTATCGAGGATAAAGAGAGACGTGTAATCAATGTTGATGTATCTTATGTTAGTAAACAAAGAGCTATCAAATTAGCTTTAGCGACTATTAAACATAAGGGTGTGAGAGTTAGGAGAAGTTGGGATGATGTATTTAATAAAGAAGTATTTAGAGAAAAAATAGTTAAAAAAACTAATACAGTCTTTAAAGGTAAATTTAAGTATTTATCTTTACTCAAGAATTTTCATTGCATATATGTGGAAAGTGAGGGTAAAAGAGCTGTCGTATGGATTAATAGGCTAAGTGGAAGAGCTATTAGGACCATTCCAATACTTAGTGAGAATGATTTAAAAATTATGTTAAGCTCTTTCCTAGGTTCTGACGAGTTTAATATATTAGATACAGAAATAGGAGTTAATGGTTTAGATAAAGTTAAACTTGAAATACCCAGATATTATTTAGAGATTATATTTAAAGTTAAAGACAAATACTTTGTTTTAGATGAAATAAAACTAACTAATATTTCTGCTAAAACCATTTTCCATGAGATAACAGGTGTAGTACCAAAGGACATTAAGTGGAGAGTCGACAACGAACGAATCGTTTTAAAGGGAAAAGCCTCAAATGGATGTTACTACTTAGTAGTGGATCTCAAGAATCCTTTAAAACCCATGCCTCTCATTAAGAAAAAGAGAGGTAAGTTAATAGGTACTTTATATTGGTTCTTTAAAAAAATTTAAGATACCTCTCTAATTATCGCCACTATTAGTCCGATCACAAAGCCTATAACTAAGGGAAACACTGTAGTAGTTAGCCACACTGTTTGAAAACTAGATATCAATGCGTTAATCTCTTCCCAGCTAACTTTCTCCAGCCCTAATTTCTTAAGCGCCTCTCTTACAGCCTCCCAGGGTTGAGCTCCTCCCTGTGCCTCCCAGATGTTAAGGAATATAGCTACTCCCAATGCTATGAGCATAAATATTATGTACTTAAGTATTCTAAGGGAAACATAACCTATAGCAAAGCCCAGTAAGAGTCTAACTATGAAGAAAGCTAGTGATACCGGGTCAGACGCTATTTGTGAAAGTAACTCTGGTATACTTGCTTGCTGCGCTAACATGAACCATTGTAATATCTCATACATGTGTAGTTAATGTTAAATCCATATATTTAAAATTACCACCTCATTATAGGATAGTTGTGGGTTTTGAATAAAATATTGGTTTATCCTAGAGCTTATAATCTAAACACCTAGAACTAATAACTAACAGGGAAGGCAAGAGGCTCAACGGCAATAACAAGCTATGTTGATGAACAAGATCTTTATTTTATTTAATGTTTATATTAAAGAACCCGCCAAATACATCTAACCTTAGCTTCAACCTTGATGTACTTTCACGATAATCTACATCCTCATAAGGAAGCTGGATCTTGCTCCCCTTTAAAACTATCTCCCCCCATCCTCCTTCAATTTTACCATCAGCACTAATCCTAGTGTTCTCCTCTAGTTTTACGTCCATTTTAGCAACTCCTCCCTCTAAGTTCATATGTATTTCTGACTCCTCCTCAAACTTTGCCCTTATTTCACACTCAATTATTCCTCCCTGTAATTTCACACTCAAGTTGATAGGTTTACTATTATTTAATGAAAACCTAAGCATACCTCCTGTTTCATCTATTTTTAATGTATCTAGATCAGAGATCTCTAGCTGAGTTATTCCTCCGCTCATATCTATGTGAGTCTCGTTAAGATAACCTTTGGGAAGTAATATTTCACACTCTCCTCTCTCTAACTCTATCTCTGTAATACCATTTTTTACATCTATGTTTATGTGAGGAATGTTATCTCCTATTTCCCAAACCTTTATCCAGGGTCTTTCGTCTTCCTTCACTCTAACAATGCCACCCGATATCCCTACCTTAAGTATACCTCCTTGCTTTATTCTAAGTTCTTCATCAACTACGAGTTTTTTAGGGAGTTTTACTGATTTTAACCCTTTTGCTACAATATCGGGTAATGAATGGAAAAGAGGCATTACGCCACTCATTACTGCGGATATTAAGCTTGAGATGCTTAAAGGAAGTCCTAGGAATCCCTTTACTCTTGGAGGTTTATCTTTGTAACTCTTAATCATTAATACGTCTTTTGATTTAAAATGCACTATGTCTTCAAGTTCCTTGGGTACGTATACAGTTACACAATCACTTATCTTCTCAACAACTTCATCAAAAACCTTCCTAGGGATTTTATGAATAATTAAGTTGACTATATCAGCGATTATAAGCTTCCTACCTCTCTCTTTACAAGAATTAATGATTTCTTCTGTAAGTTCAAAACTTATTCTATCTGATATAATCAGTGGCTCTCTTACCTCCTTAGTCTCACTAATAGTTGATGTTGTTACGAAAGCTTTTTCTCCTTTTAGAAGATTATAAGCAAACTTACCTAGTTCACTTAAAGTATATTTTCCTGAGCTAGTTTTCTCGAGAAGTCGCCTCATTTTCCTCATATGAAAGCCGAAGGTTCCTGAGTCCTCAACCCCTACCTTACTCATGAGCTCGCTATAAGTTAAAGGCCCCTCATTACCCAGCACAATGATTATCTCTCTTCTAACTTTATTGCTTAAAGCTTGAAATACATAATCTAAATTCTCATTTGAGTCTTCGCTCAATATCTATCCCTAGTTAGTAAATTCTAATGCATAGCCATAAACGTTCTATGGAGATTTCTTCATTAAGACCCCTTCACTAAGGTTTTTTAATCTTTTAGTAATAATGTATCTTGCGTAATAGTTCTTCCTGGTTGCTTTTTCCCTCCTCTCACTCAATAAAGATATACCGTCTAAATGTGTTGGCTCAGGTAAATTCATATAATCCATTATGGTGGGAACTATATCATGTGGATGAATAATTCCCAGATTCCTTCCCATCTCTGATTCTCCCAATGCTATGAATACTCCATAAGGATGATGGTAAGTAAATCCCTTTATTATAGCCCTTGAATTAAGCACATGAACCCTACCTGCAGGAAGCACTCCTATACCTTTCTTATAGAAAGGTATTAATATATAATTATTGTTTATTTCCTTTATTTCTTCAAAATAAGGAATGCCATTAAGAACACTCCTTAATTTTGCCTTAAATTTAGGTTTGAAACTTAAACTCCAGTATGATAGTAACACTTTACTCCTTGTTAAATCTAGGTAAATAGGAAGACCTGAATTTAAGAATTTATTTAAAAACATATGGATTCCCATCAAAAACCTAGGAGGTATGTATGCTAGAATACTTGATGTTAACCGTTTCGAGAAAATGTTATCCACTTTTTGATTATGGGAAGTAAGCTTTATGAGTCCATGTTGTTGTAACAGGTTTACTAAATTAATCATATATTGTATATTTTTAAATCCATGATCTGAAGCTATTATGACTAAGTCATATAACTCGTAAAGTCTTTTGATAAGCTTATCTATTAGATTAAAAAGTTTACCTATTTGTCCTTTAGCTTTGGTTACATAATTAAAGTCAAAATGTAGCAAAGAATCCGGTTCCTGAAGCTCTAACCAGAGTAAATCAAAAGGGTCTGTTTTATCCATTAAATTTACTATAAGATTAACGTTATGAATTAGCATTCTTGTTATGAATTCCAGTTTTACTCTCTTGATAGGAAAAGAAGGTTTTACCTTAAAGATATCTCTATATGATATGTATTCATGATAGAATTTTCTCCAGAAGTCTCTAGGCCAGAATCCTGTGGTAGGTACGAACCTATCACTAAATATGTATACGTTTCGTCCTCTTTTAATTTCAGTTTCGTATACCGGATTTATTACTAAACTCTTTTTACCTTCTAAATTTAATATATCATATATCTTAGGATATTTAATATATTTTGAATTTATAGGCACAACTTTATTATTTAATAATAGAAGATGATCAAGAACTCCATGCCTCTCTGGTTTGACACCTGTTTCAATACTGATCCACATAGGTGGTGTGGAAGGAGGTATTGCCAGAAGCGTTCCCTTTGAAGAGTTATTCATGCATGACTTTAAGAAAGGAGTTACTCCTTTGTCTAATACGGACCTTAATATATTCCATCCAAGCCCGTCAAGTCCTAAAAAAGCAACTCTGTTTTTACTCATTTACCATCTAATATTGTTTTTAGACAAGTTAATTAAGTAGTTTCTCTTTTGTAAAAAATAAAAAATAAAGTTTTAAAGCCGTAAAATAGTCACATTTTTATTAATATCCACTATTATTTTAGGAATAAATCCTAATTTTATTTCTCCTTTTCTTATGAATGGTAGCAATCGACCATATATCCATATTCTATCACCAGGTGTGAAGGTGTCTTTCACATCTCTCCAATTAGTTCTTCCTTTACCTACTTCAAACCACTTACCTATAGTAAGGACATTTATCTTCAGTCCTCTACTCATAATGATTAATCCTTTATTTGTTGAATTAATAACTTTACCTAAAATATCTATTACTTTACTTCTCAATGGAAGAGGAAGTATGTGGGTAAGTTTTCTTAATGATGGTCTGATAAGAACCAAATCCTCCTTCTCTAATCTTATAAGTATAGGCGTTTTTGTTCTATTTAACGCAACTATCTTCACTTTATCTCCTAAATTTACATATTCGGTAACGCTACTCCAGTTAACAATCTTATTTTCATTGACTATGAGCCATCTACCTTTAGCTAAAAAACTAGTAGTTCTGTTGTCTGAAGATATAACTAGCTCCTTCTCCGTTATCGCCATTACGCTACCTTCAAGCCTTATGACTCTTTCTTCTCTAACTCTTAAAGGTCTTAAGGTTCTCCTATCTCTGGGATATGGTAACTCCTTGCTGACCTTAGGCCCTTTAGGTATTAGAGGCTGAGAAGAAACATAGAACGGTAATATTAAAAATAATATAGCTATTAATAGTACAATAATTCTAACAGATTTGTTCACATTTATCACCAGACTTGATATCTCCTACATTATTTTTATAGGTAATGTACGTATCGTCTATCTGGAAATTTTAAGTACTATAACGATAATAAGTAAAGGTAATTATGACAACAGCTCAGTTAATCATACTAGTTTATGACTTGATAGGCTCACTTATAGTTTTTATAATAAGCTATTTTTCATTAAAAGCATTAAAAATGACAAGAATAAAAATATTCCTGTTCATATTTCTGGGTTTCTCACTAATGGGGACAGGGCTTATAACTCACGCCATAGGTACTTTAATAATACTGATTTCTTATCCCACAAGGCTGGTAGTCAACATTTTACATTTTTGGCTTAACAGGATTTCGTTAATATCTGAAATAGCATCATATCTTCTCATAGCTATAGGTTATTCACTACAATTTAAGGGTAAAATTCTATCCATTTCCCTGATATTTCCTCCTTTTAAGCGTGTAAGAAAGGCAGCATTACCTCAATTTATTACTGAGCAGCTAATAGGAAGCTTCATAAGCACCTTTCTTCTTATATATATAACTTTTCATTCATTCATAGTTTATAAGGTGAATAAGAAAAGACCCTCTTTTCTCATCTTTACAGGTTTTCTCTTAATGCTAGTTTCCCAGGTTCTGGGTATTCTCTCACTTATGATACGTTTTAGCTCCGGTATTCTGCTTTCTAAGTCTATCTATTTCCTAGCTCTTATCTCGTTCCTAGCGATGACAGCTGAGGTGACAAGGGCTAAATGAAATCTCGAAGATCTAAGCTTAGGATAATTGTTGATATACTTCAGGTGATAAAAGAGGAGGGCGGAGCTAAGATCACCCAGATTCTTTACGGAGCTAATCTTTCTTATGATAGGCTCATTAAATACATTGATGAGCTTAAAACTCTTCAACTTATAAGGGAGAAAAAAGTGAATGGAAATAAGTACTATCTTACTGATAAAGGTGTTAAGTTTTTAGAAGAATTTAAAAAGATTAAAAGATTTGCAGAGGCTTTCGGTATAAAAATATAACCCCTTAGAGGTTTATTTGTAGTAATGAAAGAACTGTTTAAAACGTTATTAGCGCTATCTAAAGCTATCGAATCCCTTAAAGAAGAGATTGCTGATGCTATATTTAGCTTAGTAGGGTTTAAACAACTTTTACTTAAGCCATTCTATGCTCTTAATCAGCCTAAGACTGTTTCTATTGAGGATAGGTTAGATAAGCTTTCGAAGATGTTAGGAGTTGAAAATAAAGGACTAGAGTCGATACTTCATGAAGTGTTAAATAAGAAGAAAATTCTAATAGGTATTATAGGAATTAATCCTTCTATTGTCTCTAAAATAATAAATAATTTAGAAAAAGCAATAAGTAATCACAGAAACGTAGATGTCGAAGACTTATCTGAAGATATACTTTCCTTGGCAGAAAGAGTCCGTGGGTACGATAGGCTGATAATGATTTCGGTAGCAGAAGGCTCCTCGTTCCTAATAAAAACGTACAAGGATTCCTTTAAACTTCCTCAAGATTCCTATGAAAGAGCTAAAGCATTAGTTCCTTCTTTAAGTGGAAGTCTTAGACCAATGGACCTAGCATTAGGACTTAAGGTTTTAAATGCATTACCTAACAAAACTACCATAATTGAAACTCAGCTTCCTAGCGATGAGGGTGAAGATGAAAGATGGATAAAAGAACTAACAAAGAAAATTCTAGAGGTGCTCAGAGAAGAAAGTTAATAGTAGGTATTGGTAATAGGTGTATGGGAGATGACGGGATAGGCTCTTATATAGCCGAAGTTTTACAATCCATGCCTTTACGTAACGTAAAAGTTATAGATGGCGGTCTAGGGAATCTCGAACTTATATACGAGCTCCGAGGCTTCGATGAAGTGCTTTTCATAGATGTTATTACAAGTAAGTACGGTAAACCTTGTGAAGTAAAAATGTTTAGTTTAGCTTTTTCTAACATAAGCTCGGAAGAACTAATGAAATTGCTTACCATTCATAATAGACATAGAATAACTCCCGTTCACATAGTTGCTTTAGCACGATCTCTCAACATATTTGATGGTAATGCCTATCTACTAGGCATTATCCCCTACATGATTCGGCTTTCTACATGCCCCTCAGAGAACATACTTTACTCCTCCTTGGATAAGGTGATCTTTTTCCTAGAAAAGTTCCTAGATATCGAACTGAATATGAAAGGCTATGAACTAGCTAATAAGATAATGAAGATATGCCAAAACAATAGATGAATGCTTAAATAAGCCTGTTAGTTAGTAATACCGATACATCTTTCCCCTAAGAATATTATTAAAATATTCAAATATTTAGATATTTATTAAGTTTGATATAGGCGAGAACATGACGTTAAAAATGTCCAGGCGAGAGTTCTTAAAGTTCTCTTCTGCTGCCCTTCTTCTTGCTAATATTAACTGGAGTAGAGCTTTACAGGCAGCTATAGAGAGTGTTAAAAGCTCTGAAGTGAAGTTAGTGTGGCTTGAGGTACAGGACTGTGCAGGGGACACAACGGCTTTGATTCAAGGTACTGACCCAGACGTAGTTCAAGTCTTAACAGGTGCTAGTCACGTTGTAGGTCCCGGATCGATTCATCTATCCTTTCATCAAACAATAATGCCTGAGTGGGGGGAAAATGCGGTAGAAATATTGAGAAAAGCTGAGAAAGGGGAACTGGATAAATACGTCTTAATTCTTGAAGGAAGTTTCCCCGATGAGGAGTTTGCCGCTAAGAGCGGAGGATGGTACTGTGTATTGGGCGAGGAAGACGGTAGGCTTGTGACGTGTAACGAGTGGTTAAAAAGGTTATTGAAGAGAGCTGTAGCGGTAGTAGCTATAGGTAATTGCGCGTGCTATGGAGGCTTAGTAGCTGATAAGGTATATGAGGGCTCTCCTGATCTCGAAATACCTACTCAGTCCCCCTCTCCTACAGGTGCTATAGGGTTTTTTGATGATCCTATAAGAGGGTATAAAGGAATGATAAGCAGGTTAGAAGAAGCTAGACCCTTTAAAAACTTTATAGAAGGTAGAGGGAGACCTAGGTTAGAACCTGATAGTGATTGTAAGCCAGCCATTGCGGTACCTGGCTGTCCAACGAACGGGAACGCCCAGCTTAAGGTTCTTGCAAACGTTATATTAGCAGTTAAAGGGCTTCTCCCCCTACCTGAGCTAGACTCCTATTGGAGACCAAAGTTTATTTATGGTTTAACAGTACATGAGACCTGTCCGAGAGCTGCTTGGTATTCCGCAGGTTTATTTAGAAAGCAGCCGGGAGAGCCCTCAGGAGCTTGTCTGTATGAGGTTGGATGTAAAGGACCTATAAGTAATTGTCCATGGAACAAAGTAGGGTGGGTTAATGGAGTAGGTGGTCCTACGCGAACTGGAGGCGTGTGTATAGGCTGTACTATGCCAGGGTTTACCGATGCCTATGAGCCCTTCTATAAACCTCTTCAAGCGCCTCTTCCTCCCGATCTAACAACTTTAGGTACTATAGGAGGAGTTGCCGCTGCTGCAGGTTTAGCTGCGGGTTTTCTCTTACCTAGAAAGCTTAAGGAAAGAGAAAAGGAGGAGAAGGAGGGTGAGAGTGAATGACAAGAATAATGTTTATAGATCCTATAACAAGAATTGAAGGTCATTTAGCCTTAAGAGCAGAGGTCGACGAGAATACGGGAAAAGTTAAGGAAGCATGGACAGTAGCAGCGATGTTTAGAGGGTTTGAGGTTTTCTTAAGGGGGAGAGCACCTCCTGATGCTATTCACATAACATCAAGAATATGCGGTGTATGTGGATCAAGTCACGCTAATGCCTCAAAAATAGCGAATGACATGGCCTTGGGAGCTGTTCCCGAACCCCTGGGTGTGTTACTAAGAAACATGGCAGAAGGTATGACGGATCATACGTATGATCACCCACTTATACTTAACATGCTAGGCGGACCTGATTACAGTGAGGTAATAGTTAGTAGGCTCACTCCAAGTATATGGGATGAGGCGGCTAAGACTAAAGCTGAGTTCTCTGATATACATGGCTTCTCAACTATAGCGGATATAATGAGGGGATTAAACCCTCTTCAAGGAGATATATATGTCAAGACGATTAAGTATCAGAGAATAGCTAGGGAGGCAGGTGTACTCATATATGGGAGACACTCTCATCCTTCAACGCTTATACCTGGAGGTATTTCAACAGACCTAACTAATGCGCAGTATCTTCTCATAGAATATGCATATAGGCTTGCAAAACTTACAGCTTGGGCTAAATATTTAGTAGCTGTGTGGAACGACCTAGCTAACTTCTTTAATGAGAACGGGTACCTCGAGCAGGGTAAAACGTATGAGAGCCCTATTCTTCTCTCCGCAGGGCTTTTTGATGATCCAGAGCTATACTCTATTATGGGTGAAGATTATGTCGAGATATATAGGAATATAGACAAAGCGTTTGAGGCTAGGACCATTAAACCAGGTCTTATTATCAATGGTGAGTTGGTAACTACTAAGTATACGGAGATTAACAGGAGCATAATAGAGTTTGTGGAAAGCGGGTTCTATGATGATTGGGTTGAGAAGAATATTGAAACATTTACCGAGACTGATCCACTGGGGGAGAAGCTTGCATGGGGATATGGAGACTTATATAAATGGCATCCATGGAACAAGATAACTTTACCTAAGCCGCAGGCCATAGATTGGGCGAGCAAGTACACATGGAGCACTGAACCAAGAATAATATGGAAAGATGGTAAAATACTGCCCTTTGAGGTAGGTCCCATAGCTAGGCTTTGGATAACTTCTTTACAGAAAAGTGAGTTTGGACAAGGTAATGGAACATTAAGAGTTACGCTCCCTAGGTCAGTAGTGGACGATCTACCACCAGGAACACATGAGGAGTTAGAGTTTGAATGGAAGATACCTAAGATTAAAGCGTCAACTACCATAGAGAGAGTTAGAGCGAGGGCCTTCAACATAGCCCTGGACATATACTCCATGTGGTATTCGCTTCTAAGCGCCTTAGAGGAGATCAAATCTGGGAGACTAAAAACCTCAAGACCTTGGAAGAAACCTACTTTCTCATTGGGAGTAGGACTTACCGAAGCTCCAAGAGGCACTGTGCGTCATTGGATGGTTGTAAAGAACTATAAGATAGCTAATTACCAGATACATGCACCTACTACCAATAACGCATCACCTATTAATAGGAAATGTAAAGGATATAATGAGAGGTATTGTAGAGGACCTTTCGAGGTTTCCATACTTAACAGCAGGATCACGGAAGAGGTTCCTCCAGAAGAATGGAAAGGCTTAGATTTTGTAAGAGCTATAAGAAGCTTTGATCCCTGCCTTGCATGCGCTGTACATATACAGGTCAGCAATAGGGTAATAAAGAGAATATTAATTCCTATTTAAAGCGGTGTAAGGTTTATGCCGTACGATCTACTTATAGATCTTTACAGCTTAGCTATTTATAACGTATTTCCTCTATCATTAACTATATTTATAGCGGGATCAACTTACAGGCTATTTAGATATTTAAGGTTTTGGAGAAGAGGCCCTAGACCTCATTTCAGGAATAGAGGAATACTGGGAAGGATTAAAGGACTTGCACTCACCTTTATTGAACCTTTAATAGATGCATTAAAGTACAATAAGCTTGACTTAGTATTTGGTCTTACCTTTCTACACGTACTAGGCTTGATACCTCTGATCTTCCTTTTCAGTCACCACATAGTGTTTTTTGAATACATTTTCCCCCCTTACTCGTTACTATGGCCATTAGCTATACCTCTCTCTCCAAATCAAGCATACATAACTGAGGCGTATTATTTGAGACCTTTAGTAAGAGGCATAGATACTTCCTCTATATGGGGCCCTTTAACTATCCTACTCAATGCTGACTTTTTAACAGTCTTATCTATGGCAGGTGTAACCTTTAAAATAGGAGATAAAATTGTTAAAAAAATGAAAGGTATACAACATATTAGGATAGGTGATTTTGCAGCCCTTATTCTTCTCTTCCTAATATTGCTTTTTGGCTTTTTAGCCGCTCATCACCTTCCTTCTAATGATGTGGTAACGTACAGAGCTATATTAGGAACTCATATACTACTTGCCGAAGCTTTGTTAGCTATACTTCCATTCACTAAGTTCTGGCATTTTATGTTTGGTTATTGGTATGGTAAACTTCACGAATGGTACGATTTGAGAGTGAAAAGGGGTGCAGAATGATGAGTGAATGGAGCTTTGAGGTTAAAAAGGCTAGGATGAGCATTAGAAGATTTATACGCTCCATTAATCCTGTAAAGCTACATTATCTAGAGAACTGCGTCTCATGTGCAGCATGTGCATCCGCATGTCCCTACTATCCTATTGAAGAGAGATATTCGCCTGTAAATAAAGCAGAAGAATTGAGGAAAATATATAGGAAAGAGCTTACCATAGCTGGTAAGATAGCAGGAAACCTCTTCCACGCATATGAGATAAGGAACGAGAATGACGTAAAGAGAATTTTAGAGTTCGCTTACCGCTGCTCTAACTGTAGTAGATGCTATACTATGTGTCCTTTCGGGATAGATAGTGGTGCAATGATAGTTGATATAAGAGGCATATTACTTAACATAGGGTACGCACCTTCTTTGCTAAGATTTTTAAGCGACTTAGATATGAGAGGTGAGTTACCTGAATCTATTTTAAAGTTATGGGAGGAAACCTTGAGTAAAGTCAAGGGGATTATAGATACAGAGTCTATTGTTGAAAGAAAGGGCTCAGACATTATCTATATTCCTTCGTTAATAGAGTTGGTATTTTATCCTGAAGTGATAGTTGACACTATTAGCCTTCTTAGTAAGCTTAATCTTAAATGGACTATTCCCAGTAAGCCTATGGGCTTAGGTATGGGCATGTTTATAGGCGACTTTTCTTCTGTTAAAACATCTATGAAAAAACTAAATAATTATATAAAAAGACTTGAAATTAAAGAAATACTGTTATCTGATGGTGGATACTTATATCCAATGTTAAGGTTTAGTTTACCAGAAATAGTAAATGAAGATGTAAAGTATATGATTACTCATATAGTAGAGGTGTTGTATGACAGGTTAAGCATGTTAGATTTTATAACTACGGAGGAAAAGATAACATGGCACAGTCCTTGTCAGTTAGGTAGGAAAGGTGGAGTTACTCGAGAGCCTTTGGAGATACTTATGAAGATAAGTTCTAACTTTAGAAGACTGCCTCATGATGGTTTAGAGGCTATATGTTGCGGTGGTGGAGGAGGTATGGCTTTACTAACCCGAGAAAAATATGATCATTTTAGAAAGCTGGGACTGGGGTTTGAAGTGAGTGAAGAGGAAATGCTTTTCATGAGAGATACTGAAGAGGCTTATAAATTATCTATAAGGGAAAAAATGAGGGATATCGAGAGAAGTGGGGCTGAGATAGTAATTACTTCTTGCCCATTCTGCATGATGACGTTAGAGTTAGGATCCAAACTTTACGGCCCCTCGATTAAGGTTATCCATTTCTCTAGTTATTTAATTAATGTTATTAAATAATTTTATTTAAAAATTAAATAATTATTGATTATAACGGTTTATTCTTAAATTTTTATTAAAGTTAAGTATATTTTTCAAGTTAATATAACGATTCATCAAATAGCTATCCTAGCGTTACAGAGGGTTGAGTGATGTCAAACGCCTCCATTCTCACAGTTAACTTAACTAGAACATTCAAAAGAGGTAAAAAGATAATTAATGCATTGAAGGATGTTAACCTAGGTGTTAACAGAGGGGAAATATTCGGGCTTCTGGGACCCAATGGGGCGGGCAAAACGACCCTTATAAGGATTTTAGCTACCTTACTGTTACCTACATCAGGAGAAGCTTACGTGGAAGGATATGACGTTACTAAGGAACCAGGTAAAGTAAGGGAGTTAATAAATGTAGTATCAGGGGGTGAGAGAGCAGGATACGGTATTCTAACTTTAAAGGAGAACCTTTGGTATTTTTCACAACTATATGGATTCAGTAGGAAAGATGGTTGGAAAAGGGTTGAAAAGCTTATAAGTCTTTTAGGGATAGAGGAATACGCGGATGTCAAGCTTAACAGGCTTTCTACAGGAATTATACAAAAGTATAATCTCGCTAGAGGATTAATAAATGATCCTAGAGTACTGTTTCTCGATGAACCTACCTTAGGTCTTGACGTTGAAGCTGCTAGATCTATAAGAAAGTTAATAAAGGAATGGATAAAGAGTGATAGAAAAAGAACCATTCTGTTAACTACACACTACATGGCTGAAGCCGAAGAACTCTGTGATAGGATAGCCATAATACATAGAGGTGAAATAGTAGCGCTCGGCTCCTCTGAGGAACTTAAACAGAAAGTCTCTAGGTATGTCATCTATAAAATAGGGATTAGAGGGCACGCAAGAATAGACTTTGTTAAAGAGGTAGATGGTGTTGAGGCTGTGAGTTACAAAGAGGACATAGCTAGGGGAGTTACCGTAGCAAGGATAGTATTAACGGAGGGAGATTACATAAGTAGTGTTATAGAGAAGATTGAGAGTAGTGAATTACAGATAATTGAGCTCTCAAAAGTTGAACCAACACTTGAAGATGTTTTCTTGAAAATCGTGGGTGCTAGCCTTGAGAAGTAGAAAAAGTACCTTGCTCAGGACAGCTATTGCTAGAGCATATGTAAGGATTAAGGGAGGCAATAGGGAACCTAGTTGGATATTATGGGAAGTGATATTACCTCTTTTAATGATATCCTCCGTTGTCTATGCTTACCATAGCCTAGGAGCCCCTCCAAAATACATAGGTTTTGTGATTCTAGGAGGAGCTATGATGAGCTTTTGGTTTAATGTGCTTTGGGGTATGGGAACAACTCTATATTGGGAGAAGGAAACAGGTAACTTAGAGGCTTTCATGGTCTCGCCTGCTCCGATAGAAGGTTTACTGCTTGGCATGGCATTAGGTGGAGCTCTGAATACTTTAACGAGAGCGCTTTCGATGATAGTAATGGGTATACTGTTTTTTGATGCTAAGTTCGATGTGAATGCTATTCCCTCAGCGTTAGTAATCTTTCTCCTCACACTCTCAGTTCTCTACACGCTAGGAATGGGACTTGCGAGTCTATATCTGATGTATAGTCGTTCTGGATGGAGAGCCTCTGAACTACTTCAGGAACCCATAATGTTCCTTTCGGGACTCTATTATCCACTAAATGTATTGCCGATGATGCTTCAAGTGATAGCCTCTCTTCTCCCCCTGGCTATAGGGTTAGATGGTATTAGGAAGACTCTTATAATAGGAAAGAAGATATGGGATTTAGGTCCTCACGTGTTATCGTTGATCACCATGACAGTTATTTTTACGTTAATTGCTAAAAGATTACTCAAATACATGGAACATAAAGCTAAGAAAGAAGGGAGGTTGATACTTAGATGGATGTAAATAAACTGCTTCGTAGGCTATATGCAGTATCTTGGTTAAGCTGGCAGGAGTTAAGTAATTGGACGCATCCCTTAGTGTTCATAGCTTACATAATAGTAAGGCCTCTATTTGGAATCCTTCTCTATGCTTACATATATGTAGCCATAGTGATAGCGTCAGGTAAGGTAGATCCCTCTTCAGCCTTTTACCTTATAACGGGAGCTTCCTTCTATAACTACATAGGAAATGGCCTTTACGGAGTAGTATGGGTAATTCATGATGAAAGGGATCATTATAGATTATTAAAGTACACTTACATATCCTACCCCAGTCTTCAAGGATATCTCATTGCCAGAGGACTAGTGTATTACTTAATAGGTATAGCACTGTCAACAGTAAGCTTAGTGGTTGGTTTAGCGGTTACAGGCTTAGGTATACAACTCTTACCTAATATTCCTCTCCTTATAGTCAATTTAATAATAGGAGCTATATGGTGCACATCATTAAGTATAGTGGTTTCCTCCCTAAGCCTTTTCTCCTCAGAATACGGTCCATTGATAGCTGAGAGTATGGGAGGATTGCTCTTTTTAGTAGGAAACGTCATATTTCCTGTAGAAAAACTGCCCTGTTGGCTTTATTTGATAGCTGAAGCTATACCAATGAAGGAGTGGATGGAGATCACAAGGTACTCTATTAATGTAAACTATCCAATAAGTAATATATTTGATTTATTATTTTCAGAGATAGTTAAAACTATGGTATATGTGATTTTTTCCTATGTATTTTTCAGGATAATGGATAAGTTAGTGAGGATAAAAGGAAACTTAGAAGCCAGCATGGAACATTAATAGCCAAAAAGATCATTAAAAACTCCATATAATTCTCTCTTATGACATATCTAAGGCTTAGGTTTGAGAATCTCGGGGAGATAATCATATATATTCATGATAAAGATGTAGCAGCTGTTTTTCTTGAGAACGTTCCTTTCTCATCAAGGGCTATCAAATGGAAAGAAGAAGTGTACTTTGATACACCAGTAAGAATTAAAGAGTTTAAGGAGCATATGACCGTGGATCCAGGTACGGTAGGTTTCTGGAGGCCTGAGAATAGTTTAGCACTTTTCTATGGGAATAATCAACCATATGGTCCTATAGTAAAACTTGGGTATATTCTAGGCCCATTTCACTATCTTAGGTGGGTAGAGAATGAAAGTGAGGTTAAGGTTGAGGAATATAAGGATTATGGAAAGGAAGCTGAGTTAGCATCGTATTTAAGAAAGGAAGGATTTCTCGCCGCTACTAGAATTTGGGAGGAATACCCCTCAGTTGTAACTTCAATTGTTAAGGATTATCCTATCGGTGTTGAGATATTTGTGGAAGATTACGGGTATATTGTTGAGACCACTCCTCTTTTCTTCTTTGAGCAATGTGCATCAGCGAGTGTAATGTTTGAGATGTTTAAAGATAAGATACATAGTCCTTTAAGACTAGATTTAAATGAGGAAGGTTATGTAATACTTTCCGCTTATACAGACAAGGTAAAAGAGATACCTGGTATGTTAATTAATATGGCTGCTAATTATAGGTACTTGAGAAGGTTAATGGCTAAAGGTTATGGAGTTTCCTTATAAGCCCCGTCTTTATCAGCTCGAGACCCTAAGGAGAATAAGGAGCGGTCTTAAAAATCGATATATATGCCTTAACGCTGCCACAGGTTTCGGGAAGACACCTGTTATACTATCAGCATTGCTTCCATTAATAGATAGAGGTTACATTATCCTATGGGCTGTAAGGACAGGTAATGAGACTGATAGGCCCATAGAGGAACTTAAGGTAATAAATGAGAGGACGAGAAGCAGGGTTTTTGGACTATCATATAGAGGTAAAAGGGACATGTGCTTATTAGCTAAGGAAAAGTTTCCTGAAGGAGTAGAACACTCAGAGGTCTCTTACCTATGTAAAAGAATGATGAAGAAATGCCCTTATTACAACAAATATTTAGCCAATTTTAGGTCGATGCTCCCACTTTACATAAGTAAAAGTCCTTTAACTTATACGGAGATATTTGACTTAAGCAGGAGGTTAGGCATATGTCCTTATTATGCTCAGAGGGGACTATTGCGGTTTGCCGACGTAATAGCTCTCAGCTATAATTATATTATAAACCCTTTTTATGAATGGAGTATTAAATCCATTATTCCATTTAATAAAGCTATACTCGTAATTGATGAAGCACATAATCTTCAAAACATAGAGATAAATTCTGATCATATAACTTTAGGAACCGTTAATAGGTCAAAATTGGAGGCAAAGGAGTATGGAAGGAAGGATCTTCTCAGGTCCCTAGAATATATTGAGGAAAGGATGCTTGAAATATACAAATCCCTCAGGAAAGATGAGGATAAGGAATATGACCCAGAAACATTACTACCCGAATCCTCTGACATCTTCCTTGATGAACTATTGTCATTAGGGGAATATGTCAGGAGGAGAAAGCTTGAGGAGGGTAAAAGACCTAGATCATCTACTTATCATTTAGCTAGGTTCTTCGAGTTAGCAATTAAGGTTAAAGGTATTAAAGGTATAGCTTTTATAGCAGAAAGAGAAAATTCTAACTTAAGGCTCAACATATGGGATATGAGATCGTCTGAGGTGCTTTCAGCTAGGTGGTCTCTTTTTAAAAGATGTATATTTTGCTCTGGAACACTGGAACCCATCGAAGCTTTCGCAGACATTATAGGAATTGACAGTTACATGAAGATATCTGTACCTAATTTCTACTCAAGAGAGAAGGTTAAAGTGTATCTCCTTAAAGGTGTCAGCACTAGAGGGGAAACTTTAAGTGAAGAGATGGTAAGACGGTACACTAGAAGCATTGTAAGTTTTCTTAAAATTGTTAAATCTAATTCAGCTATATTTACTGCTAGCTATAGAGTCCAGGAAGAATTGCTTAAAGGAGGGCTTGAAGAGCTTGTGATGAACATGGGATATAAAGTCTTTAAGGAAGAGAAAAGTATGAGCGGTCAAAAATCCAAACGAACTCTAGAAGAATTCAAGAAGACTGCTGACGAAGGTAAGGCCGTCCTCATAGCTCCTATGGGAGGAAGGTTTGCGGAGGGAGCTGATTTTCCAGGAAAGGAGCTTCAGGCAATCTTTTTAGTGGGTATACCCTTTGAAAAGCCTAGTGTTAAAGTAAAGCTCTATATAAAGTACTACAGTGAGCTATATGGTAGTAAGGGCAGAGAGTATGCTTATATAATACCTGCGTTAAAGAGGGCAGCTCAGGCTCTAGGAAGAGCCATAAGAGGACCGAATGATAGCGCTGTCCTAATACTAGGTGATGAAAGATATAGAAAATATATGAGATTTCTTCCTGAATACATTAAAGAGTGGTATGTTGACATAAATTATGGAATGATAGAGAAGATAGACGTTCCTTGGATCTGTAAGCCTGTTTAGTCATTTATAATAATATAAATATGTTGAAAGTTATATCTTTAGAACAGTAATGAGCAATAGAGTAGAGATTAGAGAAACGATAGAGAAGCTATCCAAGATTTTGAAAGCGCTTAGTGACCCTACTAGACTTGAGATAATATTACTTCTTTCGTTATCAGAGCTATGTGTAAACGACATGGTTAAGGAGGTAGGTCTTTCTCAACCCGTTATCTCTCATCACCTCAGAATACTATGTGAAGCTGGCCTTGTAGAACCTGTAAGGAAAGGAAGATTTAAGTACTTTAAACTAGTAAGTAAGGACCTGATAAGCGCTCTTAAGGCTATATTTAAGGCGGCAAAAGGAGATGAGAATGAGATAGCCTCGCGTATTTACGCATTGGAAGAAGCTACAGAAGGAGATTAATAATTAAAAAGAGGTAACTATGAGAAAGATCAATACCATACTCTTTGATTTAGGTAAAACACTTGTAGAATACCGTGTACCTCCATATGTACTCATCTATGAAGTGCTTCGTAGGTTCGGATGCGATATAAGCCCTTTTAAGGTTAAGGCCGCTTTAGAGGAGACAGAAGAGGCTTTTAACCCTCTTAAGAGGAAGATAAAGAAGAGCGCTAAAGGTAGGTTCACATATATCCATATACCTAAGGATTTCTGGTTTGAATACAATGGTTATCTCCTTAAAAAGCTAGGAATAGGTTTTAGAATGGAGATCGCCGAAGACCTCTTTAACACTTTTTACAGCGTAGATAACGTGACTATATATGATGATGTACTACCTACATTAAAGAGGTTAAGAGAGGAAGGGTATAAGATGGGGTTAGTGTCTAATAATACAGAGTTTGCTAAACTTATAGTAAAGTTTTATGGATTTGAAAAATTTTTCAACACAATAATTATATCATATGAGGTTGGATACGAGAAGCCGGATGCTGAGATATTTAAAACAGCGCTTAAGAATTTGGGCTCAAACCCGTCAAGTACTGTCTATATAGGAGACGACTATTTCTTAGATGTATTAGGAGCTAGGAAGGTAGATATAACCCCTATACTCTTAGATAGAAAACATAAATTTAGAGAGATAGAAAGAGAAGTAATTGTAATAAACACTCTATCACCTCTCCCTATTTTATTAAAAAATATTTAAAAATATAAACAAACTATACTTTAGACTATGGAGAGCATCGAATACGGTAGCAACATAATAGTTATAACCTCCTCTATATCAGCTAAAGCCTCATTTATTAGAAAAATAATAGCAGAAGCTGAGGGGAACACAGGCAGTATATATGTTACAACAAGAGATACCGCTGAAGAAGTGCTCGATAAATACAAAAATAATAATGTAGAGCTAAGAGTCATCGACTGCGTCTCTAGGCTAGCTATACCTGATTTAGCTGACAGTGAAAGTATTAGAAGAATATCAAGCCCTATAGACCTTGCTGGCATCTCAACTGCTATTAACAAGTTTCTTGAAGAGTATTTTAGAAAAGGAAAGAAAGTCATATTAATTTTTGATTCTTTATCAAATTTATTAATATATTCTAATATAAAAAGAATCCTTAGATTCTTACATGTATTAACTATAAGAATAAAAATGGCTAAGGCTAAAGCTTTTTACATTGTAGATAAAGAAGCTTGTGATGAGAAATCTTTGATAATGTTAAAACAATTATTTAATGGAGTTATAGAGATCAAAGAAGAAGACAACAAGAGAATAGTTAAGTTAATAACACCCAACATTAGAAAGGAATGGGAAGAACCTTTAAAAAACATGTTTTGACAAGTTTACATAAGTCAGCAATCTTATTAAATAAAAGGAAAAAGATTTAACAGTGGATTTAATATGAGACTAGGCATTCCCGTGCTTGATGAAGTACTAGGGGAAATACCCATAGGAAAATCGTTAACTTATTACATTGATCCAGAGGTAGAGGGAGATATTTTTGCCATGCAAACGTTGTTCAGTAATTTGAATAAGCATAAATGTGTCTTTATGACCACATCAATGAACCCTAGCAGCGTTAGGGCTAAGTTTAAGGAATATGGATGGGATGTAGAGGAATCAGAGAACTTCTCGATAATAGATGCTTACTCTGGATATGTTGGAGACACATCTGATGAAAGGTATTTTGTGACTGACCCCTCCAACTTAAAGGAAATTGATCAAGTAATTTTAAAATCTACTGAAGAAAACGATTTAATAGTAATAGATTCACTATCTACACTAATAGACATGTGCGGTGAAGTGGCGTTAGACTACGCAGAGAAATGGAATAAGTATGCTAAAATAAATGATTCCGTAATAATTTACAACTTTGTTGCGTGGCCCTATGAAGAAAACGTGAGTGAGAAAATTAAATCATTATCGAATGCTGTAATAGAGGTAGGAGGAATACACCATAGGGTGATTCTTGGACAGTACTATGGCGTAGTTAAGATAGATTGGAAAGATACTGAGAGAAAACTCATCCTGTTTAAAATCGTTAAACCTGGGGGTGTTAAAGCTTATATTCCTAAGATATTAGTCACCGGACCCTATAACGCTGGAAAGTCTACGTTCGTACATGCTATCTCTACTAGAGCAGTTTCGGTTGATAGGTTAGGGACGACAGTTGCCCTAGACCATGGACATGTAGAGTATAAGGGTTTCTCCATAGACGTGTTCGGGACGCCTGGGCAGGAAAGGTTTGATCCTATACTGAAACTGCTTGGTGGTGAGGCTTTAGGTGTGATACTCATAGTTGACTCTACTAAACCGGAAGACTTCCCAAGAGCTAAGCATATGCTTGAAATGACCGCTAAGTCAGGTCTACCCTACGTTGTAGCAGCTAATAAGAAGGACCTTCCTAGCGCTCTCAATGTAGATGAGATAAGGAAGAAAATGGCTCTTCCAGACGAAATACCGATAATCCCATGTTCAGCACTTAAAAAAGAGGGAGTGTATGAGGTCTTAGAAGCCTTACTAAACCTGTTAACTGGTGGGTAAGTTATGGCTAGTTTAAGAGAAACTCTTGAGAGGATTTTAAAAGACTTAAAAAGCATAGGAGATGTAGAGGCTTCAGCTATAATCTCAAGAGATGGCTTACTCATAGCCGCTGATATATCTAAAGATGTTAATGCTGAGGCTTTCGCAGCTATGACAGCTACAATGCTTGGAGCCGCTGAGACTGCGACCTCTGAGCTGGGTAGAGGAGTGCCTGAGAGGGTGATAGTTGAGGGTAAAAATGTTAAAATTATTGCTTGTGGAGCGGGGAGTAAAGCATTGCTTGTATTGATGACAGCCCCTGATGCCAATCTTGGACTAATACTATATAAAATGAGTCAGGTTAGTGAAAAAATAAAGGAATTATTGAAATAAACTTTAAAACTAATTTAACTTTATAAAATAAATTTTATTATATTGAAACTCTATACTAAAGAATTAGAAAAGTTATGCACATTACGATAATCTCTGAAGGAGCTTATCCTGTTACTTTAGGAGGAGTGAGCATATGGACGCATAACTTAATTACTAATCTTAAAGGACATAACTTTGCGGTTTTGTGCTTCACTATAGAACATAGAACTCTGATGTATGACTCTGGAAACATAGATAGGATCTTCATCTTCGATCTTAACGAGCAGCCGTTAACGGGTAAAGGAGATAAGGAAGTCACCTATAGGTTTGTTAAGAGCCTCTTAGAAGGAAAAGCTGTTGAGAAAGAGGTCTTAATTAACGCTCATAAAGTTTCAATAAACTCCGAGGGTTTCTGGAAAGCTATCGAAGAGTTTTACATGAGAGAAAATATGGATATGGAGTTTTCAAAGTACTTCTGGACATGCATAGATGTTATTTCATACGTTCTCAGAGCTATTAGAGCTATTAAGAATTATGAAAAGTTTAAGACAACCGATATTTACCTTGCGTTAAACTCTGGTCTCTGTGGTATTATAGGTTCTATGTTAAAACTTAGAAATTCAGTTCCTTTAATAATCACGGAACATGGCATACTTCTAAAGGAAATAGAGATATGGTTTGAAAAAGCTAATTTGGAGGAGCCTATAAGGAAGATCTGGAGAAATATATTTCTTTCTATGGTAATGACTTCGTATAATAATGCGGACGTGTTAAACCCTATTTCTCATTACCATATGGATCTGGAGGTTAAGCTCGGCGCTGATAGGAGGAAAATATGGGTTATATATCCAGGTATTAACACGTTTAGATACCGCCCTTCTTCTACTCCTAAAAGGAAACAAAAGCTTACTGTAGGCGTGGTAACTAGGATAACACCAGTTAAAGGAATTAAAGAATTTATAAGAATAGCATCAAAAATTAAGAAAAGCATAGACTGCGACTTCACGGTGGTAGGGCCTGTGGAAGATGAAGAGTATTACAAAGAGTGTATTGAGGAGATGGAAAAACTAGGGGTAAAGATAAATTTCGTCGGAAAAAAGGACCCTCTGCCTTATTATCACATTTTTGATGTATACTTGAACGCCAGTCTCTCTGAGGGAGTGCCCTTAGCTGTTTTAGAAGCGATGTCATGTGGAGTTCCTACGGTTTGCTCTGATGTAGGTGCTTGTAGGTATATAGCAAGCGCTGTTTTTAACTCAGAAGAGGAAGCCGCTAGGATAGTCATAAGATTGTTAATGGATGAAAGAAGAAGAAAAGCGCTCGGAAACATGGCTAGAAAAAGGGCCGTAAGGGAATTTAGCTTAAGGAGAATGGTTTCTGAATATGACACTCTATTCTATAGTGTGTTTTCTTCTAAACGAAAGGAAAGAATTACCGAATATGAGAGTCCTGTGGTTAAATTAGTTAAAAATATGCTTAAAGTTAAAGAGATAGTTCTTAATAAGACAGCTATTTTAACTAATAGAAGTTAAATATTTTTATAATAGACGATAAAGCTAATTAATAATAATTTTTATTTTGTATATTTTGAAGTGAAATTTATTTTAAAAATAGCAAAATATTATATGAAAATTTGCTATGACTAGCATCACTATTAACTTTAAGAGACTTTTGAAAGGCTGGTTTAGAAGGAGAGCTGAAAAGTTGGGATTATCTATCTCTATTGAATCAGGAACGTTATACGTTGTAATGACTGCTTATATAGTGATTATATTGAACATAATATTTTGGCTTTCAGAAAGCTTTTCCGCAAAGGCTTTTTCTACAGTGGTAAACGTCATAGCATTCTCTGCTATATTCTCGTTGATACCTACATCTTGGGTTTACTCTATAGTAAATAAGATGTACATGGATGGGTTGTATCTAAAAAGTGAAGAGCTTAGGAAAAGCGCTATAACCTATGGTTTACTACTTTCATTATTAATTACATTAATTATGTATATTATTACAATTGCCATGGTAAGCCATAACTTAGTAGATTTACCCTTTGACATTTACTTACAGGCTATATTTCTTTCATTACTTGTTCTTCACTCTATCTTCTGGGTTCTCTCTTCACCTTTTTGGGCTATAAAAATGTATGTCAAACTTGCTGCGTACACATTCGTGGCTTACACGTTCATAGCGCTTCTTTCCTTGACTATTGGAAGAATAAATCACGTTTATATGATACTTTCTTATCTAGCAGGTATCCTGGTACTAGATTTAATACTTACGTACACTCTTTTTGAAAACTTCTCCTTGAGAGCAAGACTAGGACCATTCATTTATTATTTGAGGAAACATAAGCTCTTAGGCCTGTCTACTACGTTATATACATCTATACTATTCCTGGATAAAATGCTTGTGTGGCTGTCTGATTATGGAATATTGACCGTAAAGGGTAAGTACACTACCATAAGTTTTCTTTCGATGATTCCCCTGTTTTTAGCTCTAATGATCCATTATAGATACTGGTATAAGATAGAGGATTTAACCTCAAACATTGAGAAGGGGAAGTACTCAGAGATGCAGGAAAGAGTTAAAAAAATTTTTAGAGAATACATAAATTCTATTAAAATATTATTAATAATGCTTCTTATCTTCTCGCTCTCATTAACCATAGATATAACCCTTGGCATTCTCATGATAGGTTTCTCCTTATTTGGTGTGGTTGTATTAAATTCATCTATTTTAAGCATAATAGAGTATAAGAAGCCTCTTCTATGCTACTCTATGGTAGCCTTTCCAGAGGTTTTCGCCTTCCTATTCAACCCTAGCTATATACCCTTATCATTTTTATTCTCCTCTTTATGTTCATCGATTATTAGCTCTCTGCTAACCTTAGATTTGTTTGACAATCTTCTAATGAAACTGTTCTTCAAATGGTTTAAGGATGGGTTAGAACTCATGGAGCATAGGACTGAAAAAACCGAAAAGAAAGGAACTATCGAGATTACTAGGGTAATTCATGAATCGTACGAAGAGAGATGATCATTTAAACGGTAATGCTTTAAAATTGGTTTGTCTCTTTATAAAGAACAAGGTGCAGCATATGAGTTCCGGGGCTAAACCTGTGGTACCTCCTCCTGATCCAGTAGTCAAAGTGCCAGTGCTTATAAGGGAGGGTGGAATACCTCCAAAAAACTATAAGAAAGGTAGAGGGTATTCGGTTGGGGAAATAGAGAAGATTGGATTGACCGTTAGAGAGGCTAGATTACTAGGGATATATGTTGATGAGAGAAGGAAGAGTGTATACGAGGAGAATGTTAAAGCTCTTGACGAATGGCTAGATAGGGTTAGAAAAGGAGAAATAGCCCCTCCAGATCCAGCTTTACCTAAACAGGTAGTTATCAAAAGAGATCTAAGGAAGGTATTTAAAGGCAAAACCATGGCTGGTAGGAGGATGAGAGGGTTATTGAGGCTTAAGTACAGGCTTACTCAGCATTACAAATGGAAGAGAAAGCAGAGAGAAAGGGAGCTAAAGAAGAGACATGAGGGAACTAGGCATAAGGGTGGTCATTGAGTGTTAACTATGAGCCCTTTTCTCCTAAGTTCTTCGAGAACCTTATCCATGTGCTCCTTTATTATACGGGATCCGCATTTATAGCAGTAGTATTTTCCCTCTATCTTAGCTATAACGTCCCTGCTCCCACACATTACGCATCTTATTTCCTTTTCCAAGGCTTGCTCATCTAAACATATTCATTAACTATTCTTATGAAAAATGTTACGGGGTCCTCCAGCTCCCTTAAGGCTTCCTTTGTGTTAACCCTATAAGCTTTAGGGTTTGTCGCTATTTTAAGGGATAGCTCTGTTAACTCCTCGAAGCTAAGTCCAAAGTATATTGGAAAGCCTTTGGATTTTAAGTAGTTAAAGGTTTCAAGAACCTGTGGGAAAAAAGTGAAGGACGGAGTACCTATGAGGGCGCTTTCCTGAGCCATAGAGGAACCTCCTGTGATCACTAGCCCTGCATAGTATTCAAGAAGCATCATATTAAGTGCTCCCTTAAGCATCTTAACCCTCTTGCTTTTAATTTGAGCGCTTAAAGCCCTCTTTAGATACTTATACTGGTCTTTATACCTAACATATACTATTACTTCTAGCTTCTCACTAAGTGCCTTTATTAGGGGTGTTAAGACCGTAGGCTCACTTCTATTCCATTCATAGTATGCTGCTTTGCTTTCCTCGGTTCTGACTATTGCGTAGCTATAAGGTCTTAGACCTAGGTTCTTTAGCATCCTTTCATTGGGTTTAAACCGTTTAACCCACGTAGCTTCGAAAATCCCATCAAACGCATATATCTCGGTGTCTGGTCCTATGAACCTCTCTATTCCTTTAGCAGTACATTTCGGCGTTATCACAACATCTGCAAGCGGTAATGTTAATTTGTTAACATAGAGAGAGTGTGGTGAATCAGTTAGGAGAGCTAAGGGTATGCTGAGTCCAAAGGCCACTCTCGCCGCCTCTGGAGATGTAAATGAGACAGCTAGCTTTACTCCACTCTTTTTAACTAAATGAGCTAGCTTCTCCATACGCTTTATACCTGCCCTAAGTTTCTCATACCTACCTTTACCGCCATATCTATAGACAGTAACGAAATCCACGCTATTAAGCTTGAGTATATCTACTGTGTAATCATACTTTCTAGTGGTAATAAGGTACTGCGCATCTACTTCCTTGATAAGGGTTGAGAAAAGTAATGCCTGTTTAGGTGTTAAGACATCTATCCATACATTTGCTGTCAACTACTTCCCCATTAAAAAGAAAATTAGGAATGGTGGACCGGGCGGGACTTGAACCCGCGACCTCCCGCATGCCAAGCGGGTGTGCTCCCAGGCTACACCACCGGCCCTAAACTTTGGGAGTAAGTAATTATAATATAAGCTTTTCTTCCAAAATTAGTACTCGAAGAGAAATATAATATAGGGCGACGTCAAGACTATGAGGGAGGAAGCTAAGCGATGGCTAAGTGAGAGCTTATGGGATCTGGATACAGCTAATATACTACTTAGAGAAAAAAGATATAACTCAGCTGCTTTCTACGCCCATCAGTACCTCTTTTCCAGCTTCGTGAACGATAGTTTTACTCATGGCTCTGTAGTTTTATGGCCGTCTCTATGCACGCTAACGGGTTTACCTCAAACCTGTACGCCCGCTCGAGCTCGCTGAGCTTGACCTTCCTCTCGAGGAGGACGCGCCTACGCCTAGGCATGAGTAACTGACCGCGAGGGCCTAACTAAAACTATCGTTCACGAAGCTGGAAAAGAGGTACTGATGGGCGTAGAAAGCAGCTGAAAAAGCTTCTAAGGCACTGCTTTACCATGTAAACGAAGCTCCCTGGGGTCATAGTGTTAGGGTACTTCTTGAGAGATACTTTAGGAGAACTTCAAAGAGCTTTCCTGAAGAATTAAAAGTTTATGCGAGAGAGTTGGATAGACATTACATACCCTCTAGATATCCCAATGCCCATCCTTCAGGAACCCCCCATGAAGCGTATGACAGGGATACTGCTTTAAGAGCGATTAAAGCTGCTAAAGCGATAATAAATTTTGTTAAAGGGATTCTAGATGTCTAAAGTTAACATACTTAAAGAAGTAATTGGTAAAATTCAGGCTAAGTATAAAATCCATGCGATATTGCTCTTCGGGTCGCGTGCTAGAGGAGATTACATGCCTTGGAGCGATTATGATCTTTTAATAATAGGTGAGTTTAAAGAAAGATATCTCGAGAGAATAGGAAATCTGCTAGAACTAGTTAAGGAGTTATCCATCGAAATAGAGCCGCATCCTTACACGTTCAAAGAAGCTCTAAATATGCTAAAAAAGGGGAATCCTATAATCATAGACGCTATTGAGGAAGGTAAGCTTCTTTATAAAGATGATAAGTTCGATAAGTTACTAGAGGAGTACGAAAAACTCAAGAGACGAGGATTAACCCGCTCAGACACATCGATCGTACTCCCTCAGCAAGAAAATGATGAGGAGTTCTAAGTTTCCTCCGCAAGGTGTATCCTCTCCCTACTAATCTCTAGTCTATCAGATGAGGAAAGCTCTTCTACAAGGTAGACCTCCTTTCCCTTAATAAGGGGTAGCATATCTATAGAGGTTAGAACCTTTCCATCTCTGAGTTTATAAAGAGCCTTTGGCACACCCTTAAGCATCTCCCTCATGTTAGTGACTTCAAGCCTAATGATGGTCCCGAAGTCCGTAACCCTCTCATATGGCTTAGCTGTTACTTGTCCTCTTCTAAACAGCCTGAGTCCTGTCTGATATTTGTCCTTGACTATAACGGGACAAAAGTGCAAGTCAATGCCTATTCCCTCCCTCTCAGCTCTCTTCAAAACTTTAGCAGCTGTCTCTTTACTTCCTATAGCTGAGATGTAGTCACCTGACATGGTGTACCCTCTTTGGAGCAGTGCTACCGAATTCTCCTCAGAGAACTCTAACTCATTTATGTTAACGAATTTAAAACCCATTTTTTCAGCCTTAGCTACTAACCTTGTAAGCATCCTTTCGCTCCTTGGAAGAGCGGGTACCTCAAGTCCATACTCAATTGCTGAACCTCTTAACGCCTCAGCTATCTTAGGTAGATCATTGAGATCAGGATGCACCCTTAACTCATCTAAACCGACTTTTTCAAGTTTTTTAACAACATTTACCGTAAGCGTTTTCCCTGTAGTGTAGAGATGTAAGTGAAACTCATCTCCAAGGAACTCTCTAATTACCTGTATTACATGTAATGTTCTCTCTAACCTGATTAAGGGGTCGCCTCCAGTTAAGCTAGCACCTAATGACGCAGACCTATATATCTCCGATATAAGTGAGTTAACAAACTTAGGGTTATCGGCCTTAAGCTTTACCTCATTAACTAGAAATACGTCCCTTCTTCTCTCACGGCTAAGAGGGCAGTAAAAGCATCTCCTAGGACACATCCCCGTAACAAAGATCACCGTCTTTAAACCTCTCTGACAAAGCTCGCAACCTTTAGGTAATTTTCCTACAACCAAACTTCCTGTTGGAAGAACCCTCATAAAAACTCAACTCTCTAGGTTTAACACCATTAGGAAAGCATCTTCCTTATCCCTATAGTAGTTAGGTAAGAGATTCTCCACTCTAAAACCTAACTTCTTATAAAGTCCTATAGCCCTTTCATTGGATACTCTTACTTCAAGCCGTATCTTCTTAACACCTTTATTCCTGAGTCTAGCGATACATTCCTCCATAAGTCTTTTACCTATACCTTTTCCCCTAAACTCAGGGTGAACGGCTATAGATATTATATGTCCCCAACCCCACCCCTCTCTTAGACCTATTATGAAACCAACTATCTTTCCCTTAACTTCTGCCACTAAGAAAGTGTCAGGAGTTAACTTAAGGTAAAAATCGAGGATAAATAAAGGGTAAGGGTCTTTAAAGCTTAGATTCTCTATTATTAGTAATCTCTCCAGTTCCTCCCTCTTTGCCCTCCTTATAGTTATATCCACGGGACTTAGCACTTACTAATCCTTAAGCTGCTCTAACAAAGCTATAGCTTGCCATATCATTGTTCTAGCGTAGAGAGGGGCATTAGGATCGGTAGATATCTCATCGAGCTTAGAGATAGCATTAGCGGCTCTTAAACCTAAGGACATGCTGCTATTCATAAGTATCTCTATTGACTCACTAGCTGCTCTTCTTATGTTACGCGGTATCCCTCTATCCTCAGTTATCTTCCTAAGTATCTCAAGAGCGTCCTTAAGCTGTTTAGGCTGTTCCACCTTCCTCACCTCTATTAAGGAAGATATGAACAATCATATAACAATGCTGCTCTAAAAATTTCTTTACTTAAACGCATCCTAAGCATGCTTTATGGTCCTCACCACTGAGTCTCCATCCCATAGCTCCGAAATTCTCCTTTATATGATCGACGTTTGCGGCTTTAGGTATGGCTATAACGTTTTTTCTCCATATAAGCCAGTTAAGGGCTACCTGTACAGCCGTTTTACCATACTTATCTCCTATTCTAGCTAGGCACTCGTTTCTAGCAAGCCTTCCCTTTTCTAAAGGTGTATAAGCCATTAACGTCATTCCCTCCTTATCCATATACGGTAATAATTCTCTCTCCACATGCCTATCAGCTAAGCTGTACTTAACTTGGTTTACCACAATCTCATACTTCTTCATCGCATGTTGTGCTTCAAGGAGTAAGTTCAGATCAAAGTTACTAACACCTATATACCTTATAACACCTCTATCTACTAACTCTTCCATAGCCCCCATGGTTTCGCTGAGCGGAACCTCAGGGTTAGGCCAGTGAAGTAGGTAAAGGTCTATGTACGTCCCAAGCCTTCGAGAGCTTGCTCTAGCTGCCTTTATAAGATCTTCATACCTGAAATGGGAAGGCCATACTTTGCTAACGATGAATACGTCCTCTCTTTCAAACTCTTTTATGGCATATCCCACAAGTTCCTCACTATGCCCAGCGCCATAATACTCAGCGGTATCTATCAGGTTCATACCCAGCTCCAAGCCATATCTAAGAGCTTTAACGCTCTCACGATCCCTGCTGTGATCAGGCAACTCATATCCCCCGATCCCCCACGTGCCCATTCCTATAGCTGTAACCTTGTCATTTCCTATGCTTTTAAAGTCATTAAACGCATTAACTCTTTTCATTGGAATCACCTATCCCGAAAATAAATCTAACCTACTTACTACCTTCTGTCTTAACTGATTGCGTCTTTTACTTTAATAACTTCTCCTTCGAGAAATCCCCCTTTTATACGTGAGTGAGTATTTCTCATTGATGAAGCTAAGTGGCGTACAGGGAAGAGCTAAGGGAGGTTGTTAGGATAGTGGACTACGAGTGGCTTAAGTTCAAGTAATTAAACTTAAACTTAAGTTTCCAAATAACTAGGAAAATTTCCTTTAGGGAAATACTTTCAGCGTACAATATTATAATTGTTTATAACTACAATATTTAGATAACATACTTAGGGTTATGCCGCTTTTTCTAGATCTCTTCATCGAGGAGCTTAGGAAGAACAAGGAGGAGATAAAGAGGTGCATAGATCCTCTTAACGCTTGTTCGGAGCTTTACATTGAGGTGTTTAATGAGCATTGGAATCCTGTTAAGGTGGAAGGGGAAATAGAAGGCAATGTAGTTGCTATTGATAGCAGTGGTAGGCCTGTCGAGCTAAGGAACGGTACGGTTATTTACATAGCAAGGTCCATGAGTCTCTCCAATAAAGGGATTAAGCGTAGGAAGCTCGCCGTAAAGGCCTTCTTTTCACCTACTAACTCTAATGACTACAATACCTTTATGGCTAGAGTGATGGAACACCTGGAACATCTGGTGGCGTTAGATGTGCTTAGAAACGATGATCCTGATGTGATATTGATAGATGGATCGTTGTACGGTAGAGTTGTGCACATGCCCAGAGACACCAACATACAAGGACACAACTCTTTCATGGTAGACTACATAGACACCTATTTCAGGCTCCTTAATGAGGCTCACGGGAGAAACGTGTTGGTTATAGGAGTTAGTAAGGACTCCAGCTTCAGAAAGCTCAGGGAGCTCCTGCTCACTGAAAGCTTCCTAAAAGCCTTAGACAGCTTGAATATTCCCTCAGAGACCAGGAGGTTACTGGTTAATAAATGGAGACATGCCCTTGCTGGAGCTAAGGAGGTTAGAAGCTTGATTAGAGAGATGGAAAAAATACTAAACGTAAGCTCATTAAGCTTAAGAGAGTATTTAGTTGAAGCAGCCAATCTAGGTCCTGATTTTCATCTTCTTTACAAAGTTACAAGAGAAGAGGGGTTCACGGATCCCTTTATCCTGGGTGCGCCTGAAAGGGAAATAGAGAAGTTAAGAAGATTCGAAGAATACATATTGAGAAACTTTGGTAAATCTTTACAAGAATCCTCAGACGACCTCATGTACTATAGAATTATAGATGTCCTTATAAAGGCTCTGAAATATCCAGCCATTGTAACTTTTTACTACGTCCCCGATAAAAAGGACATACCATTGAGAATCGATGTTCCAAGCCACTTCCTTGGTATCGATACAAAGGTAAGTGAGGTCACTCCCTCCTTTGTACTCGATGTGAAGGAGAAAATAGTAGATATAGTTAAGATTCTTAAGGGTCTTTATGGGGGAAGTAGGAGATACAACGTTCTTCTCAGTGAGGTTGACTCGCTAGTCAAGATGAGCAATAAAGATCTGATGAACGTTTATGAGCCCCTAATAGCTAAGGAGCTTGGGATATTAATAGAACACACGAGGGATCTTAGACGTGTCGTTTACCCTTAAGCTTGTAGGCAGAATAGTGGGCGAGGCCTCGCCCACTAACTTTCTCTTCGTCTCTGATAAAGCCAGTCATCCACCTAAGTATGAATATGTGATGGTTAGGTCGAAGGAAGATGTAAACGGCTCTATAAGGGAGGTAAACGTCCTAGCTCAGGTCATGGGGGTTATCTCCAAGAGCTCCTCGTATGACGGTAACTTGAACCTTGATGCGTTAGAGAGGATTTACAGAGCAGGGATAGAGGACGTGAACATAATCTGCAAGGCAAAGACCTTGGGCTATATAGCTGTCGTCAACGGAAGAAAGCAGATATTGATGCCCAGAAGGGCCATATATCCAGGTAACCCGGTTTACTTAGCTCCTGATAGCTTCGTTCAGGAGTTCTTCTCCTATCCAGAGGAGGAAGGCCTTCATATTGGATACTTAATCTCAAGAAGCACGGTTCCTGTGTACGTTTCAGTGAACGGTTTTAGAAGGCACCTAGCGATTCTAGCCCAGACAGGAGCCGGTAAGTCGTACACAGCTGGTGTTCTCATAGAGGAGTTACTTAAGAAAGGTGCTACGATCATAGTCATAGATCCTCATGCAGATTACGTTAGGCTAGGTAGAAAGCCCGATGGCACTCCTCATGAGTTTTCCAATAGGGTAAAGGTTTTTAAAAACCCTAATAGTACCGGAAGGTACCCTGAGGATCAGCTGGATAACGTGATAGACTACACGGTAAGGTTCTCTGATCTTGATGTAGATGAGCTATATGAGATAATAGGAGTGCCAGAAAGGTGGAGTAACGTTAGACAAAGTATAGAGAAGGCGATGAAGAATCTTAAGGAGGAGAAAGGAGAAGGATATACGGTGAAGGATCTAATAGCTAAGATGAAGGAGCTAATCAAGTATGGTAAAGCCGATGAGAAAAGAGATATGAGTAAGGCTCTTAAGTATGTCAAAAGGATACTTAAGTTCAAGGTGTTTGGGGACACTTCTACCTCTATAGAGGAGATGCTCAAGCCTATGCAGCTCTCCGTGATAGATCTCTCAGGGCTTAACGATGCTAGTATGGACTACATAGCATCAAAAGTTCTCAATGAGGTCTACAGATACGTGTCTGAGGGAGCTTTCTCTTACCCAGTGTTTGTCGTAATCGAAGAGGCTCACAGGTTCGTACCCCCTAGGAATAGAGTAAGTGGCAGTCTTTCACGAGAGATAATAAATACCATAGCTGCAGAGGGCCGTAAGTTCGGAATATTTCTCATATTAGTTAGCCAGAGACCTGCTAAGATAGATCCTGATACCTTAAGTCAGTGTAATAGCCAGATAATATTAAGGATAACCAATCCCTCGGATCAAAGCGCAGTGAGAGAGTCTAGCGAGAGAGTTAGCGAGTCGCTGTTAGAGGATCTTCCCGGTCTTAATGTCGGTGAGGCTGTGATAGTAGGTGAGATCACTAAGATACCTGTGATGGTTAAGGTAAGGGAGAGAATGACCATGGAAGGAGGTGCTGATATAAACGTTGTAGATAAGCTTAAGAGAGCTAAAGAGACTTTAGATATAGAGGATAGGGTGAAGGAGGAGACCATTATTCCCGATACGGCTACGCTATCAGAGGTGTAGGAGATGATTAAGATACTTCACACAGCTGACAATCATCTCGATCCAACCTTGGCAATGTTTAGACATAGGGTTATGGATAGGAAGATGGATTTCTGGCTCTCCTTTAAAAGGGTGCTGGAGTACGCTGAGAGAGCTAAGCCTCACATAATGCTTATCTCTGGAGACCTCTATGACAGGGTTAACCCCAGGAACCCTCCTAGAGTTAATGTGCTTAAGGCGTTTCGCCGCCTAAGCGATATGGGGATTAAGGTTTTGCTGATAGGCGGTCACCATGATACTCCCAAGTCTGTAGAGGAGGGTGCCTCTCCTCTCGAGGAGTTAGCCGCCTCAGGTCATGCAGTGTACCTCTCTGGAGTTAAGAACCCCTCCTATGAGCACGTTAAAGTAGGGGATGTTGACGTCTGCGTAATGGGTTTAACCTTTAACTTTTGGATTAGTGCAGGGGAAGACCCTCTCGAGAAGGTTACACTCAAGCAGGAAGGAGATGTTAACATCCTGATGCTTCACTACCTCATAGAGGGCTTCACGCCGACCTATAGGTCAGGAGATCCCGTAGTGAGGCTCTCAAGGATACCCAGGTGGGTGAGCTATGTAGCGGCTGGCCATCTACACAGGCATCAGAAAGCAAGAAGAGGGGAAACCCTCATAGTTTACCCTGGCAGCACGGAGAGGAAAAGCTTTCTAGAGGAGAAAGACGAGGCTAAGGGCTTTGTGTGGATTGAGATAAATGAGTCGAACATGAAGGATTTCAGGCTTGAGTTTATAGAGGTTCCTACTAGGAAGATGAAAACCTTAACTTATTCACTGTCTTATAACACAAAAACCCCTATCTCCGACATAGTTTCCTATGCTCGTAAAAACGCCGATAAGAACGCTATACTTAGGCTCAAAGTTACCGGCAAGGTACCATTGGACGTTTTGACCAAGTATAGGAGGGAGGCCGTAATAAGGTCCTTAATAGACGATTTCTTTGCAGTGATATTAGATGACAAGGACTTAAGGTACGAGGCTGAGAGGGTTGAGGTAGCAGAGAGATTAACTCCGCTGACGGCTTTTCGAGAATACATGGAGAAGCTGATAGAAAAGGAGAATGACCCTAAGAGAAAGGAGATCTTAGTTATGGCTAAGGAGATAGGCCTTAGGAGGCTTGAGGAAGCTGGGGCATGGTGATCCTGAAGAGGATAGAGATAGAGAACTTCAGGAGAATTAAGAGCCTGAGCCTTGAGTTCCCTGAGGGAGTTATGATAATAAAGGGTCCTAACGAGGCCGGTAAGTCCACTATACTTGAGGCTGTTCTCTACGCGTTGTTCGGGGAGACGATGAGAGGGCTTAAGGACCTGGCTATAAACCATAACTCTGACAGAGCATCCATAAAGCTGACCTTCTCAGTTAACGGTAAGGAGTTTAATGTTACAAGGCTTCTAAGGAGAAAATCATCGTCTGAGGGAAGGTTATTTGAGCTTCAAGGAGGTAGAAGAATACCTAGAGCCTCTACGTTTAAATCTACTAACGAGGTTGTGAGGAACATCTTAGGTGGGCTCTCCTTTAACGAGATATTAGTTACGAACGTAGTGGCTCAGAAGGAGCTAGATAAGATAGTTGAGCTTAAGGGCAGCGAGAGGGAGAAGATAATAAACTCGCTGCTCGGTCTTGAGAGCTATAATAAGGCCATAGATAAGCTGTCACAGGAAAGAAGGGAGAGGAAGAGGGATCTTGAGTACTCTGAGAAGATGGCGACAGAGCTCGCTAGGAGGGTTGAGGAGTACAGGAGGGATGTTAAGAGCATTAAGGAGAAGACCAAGGAGCTTGGGGCTAGTAGGGAATTACTTAAGGCGAGGCTTGAGGAGCTTAGGGAGATAGAACCTGTCTACAAGTTATTGAGTGAGTACAGAGATGGAGTTTTACGTAGGAAGAGGCTAGAGGAGAGGATTAAGGGACTGGAGAAGCTTTTAGGGAGGTTAAAGGAGGAGATTAGGGAAAGCAGGGAACTAATGAATAGAACTAAGACTAGGATTAAGGAAGCTGAGACAGAGCTGGCAACGTTACTTAGAGAGCTTAGGGAAAGGGAGAGAGATCTAGCTGATAAGGAGGCCGTCCTTGATCGTTTGAGGAGAGAATTTGAGAGGGTTAGCTCTCTTATGGAGGAGAAAAGGAAGCTTGACAGCTTAATTAGGGAAAACGAGGAGGAGGTTAGGAGAGCTGAGCTCAGGCTTAGCGAGCTTGTTAACGAGATGAGCGTTAAGGAGGCTGAAGACCTCCTAAGGCTTGAGAAGGAGATCAAGGAGAGGATCGCGCTGACCAAGCCTTCCTTTAAGGTAATGTTTGCGCTTCTAGCGACATCAATTTTCGGTTTGCTAGCTCCTCCCCTTGCTTTAACTGGAATCTTAGGTTCTGGAGCCTACCTTATCTATGTCTATCTTAGAAAGGTGAGGCTTAAGGAGAAGCTTCTCCTAATAATGGATGACGTGAACAAGGCTAGAGAGCATCTATATATAATTAAGGAAACCAAGGAGCGCCTCAGCAAGCTCAAGGAGAGGTATGCTAAGATGAGGGATGAGGCTGAGAAGCTATCTGCTGAACTAGCAAAGGTTTTGCTCTTCATGAGTGAGAGCTTGAAGGTAAGCCTCAAGGGTATTTTAGAGGATGACTACCATAGGGTTAAGGAGGGGTTTGAGAGCTTCATAAAGATACGGGACGAGCTAAGGAGTAAGGTAGGCTTGCTCAAGGAGAGGATAGCCTCTGTCGAACGTGAAAGGGCTAAGCTGGGTGAGGAGCTTAGAAGATTGGAGTCAAAGATGAGAAGCTTAGATGAAGAGGTCAGGAATAGAGAAGGAGAGCTCGAAGCTGTAAGAGAGGAGTATCTCAAGGTAAAGCTTCCTCAACTCCCACCTCAAATAGAGTACAGCGATAGGATCTATGAGGAATACGAGGCCAGATTTCACGCCCTGAAGGAGGAGGTGGGAAGAATTACCGGCGCTATCAAGCAGCTAGAGGTGACTGTTAAGGAGCTTGAGGAGAGGATAGAGGCTAACCGTGACGTGGAGGAGAAGTACAGGGAGGCTAAAAGCAACATGGAAAGGTTAAGCAAGGAGGTTGAGGCGTTAACCAAAGCTATAGAGTGCTTAAAGATGGTAGCGAGTAAGATAAGGGAGAGCTTTAGGCCCGCTATAGAGCGTAACATGAGCCTGGTAATAAGCCACATAACGGACGGTAGGTACAAGGCAGTTAAGCTGGATGAGAAGTACAACATATACGTTCTTGACTCAGAGGCCGGCGAGTTCAGGCCAAAGGACATCTATAGCGGGGGGACCGTGGACCAGTTCCTGCTAGCAATGAGGCTAGCGTTCATACTCTCACTCCTCCCACAGACGAAACAGACGTATCCTCGCTTCCTATTCCTGGATGAGCCCCTAGCCTCCTCAGATCAAAGAAGAAGACAGAACATAATTAAGCTACTGACAACAACCCTCTCAGAACATTTCAAACAGATAATACTAATAACCCACCTAGACATAAACCCGCCAAACTCAAAAACAATAGTTCTAGAGGATGGTAAGGTAAAAATGTAGCCTAGCTAAAGAATAACTAGCAGCGAAGATGTTAGATGAAAGTTATTCTTTAAACCTAAAATTTAAGAAAGATAAAAGTCTTAAATCTAAATTCTTCTCTGAAGGTCTTAATCTCCTCCTGCTGTCATTCCCCACAGGCATTACTACTTTTCGTTTCATGCGTACGTTTAGCGCTTTTTCTAAGGTATTTCTTGCTTAACTCGCTCTTAGTATGCTACTTTGTAA
>Ga0190367_1000103_pt1 | contig 64337 bp, 52 predicted proteins | sample 4872181011_MG_FD_171838 | JGI IMG/M metagenome (GOLD analysis project Ga0190367, IMG submission 171838) | Hydrothermal vent microbial mat bacterial communities from Southern Trench, Guaymas Basin, Mexico - 4872-18-10-11_MG | ecosystem: Environmental > Aquatic > Marine > Hydrothermal vents >... | reverse complement strand
GTAATAGAATTTCTTGTTGAAAAAATATTATAAAAATAATTAAAGTTGAAAAATTATGAATAAAGTCTTAAGTTTTAGAGCAAACAAAGATTTATATAATAAGATTGATGAGATTTCTTAGTAATCCTAGCGAGAAAATCATAAAGCCCAAATATAGAGGAATAACTGATATGAAGTAAAACATTATCAAGGCATTTAACTCCATAAACATTTATATACTTATTTAAATATATTTATATTTAAAGATGTTTATTTAAGGTGTGGTGAAATGTCATTTATTTCGCCTTTAAGTCCTAGGCAGAGGTTGATTTGGTCCTTGTTGAGTCGCGGTCTTAGTGTTTCCGAAGTTGCCAGGAGACTGAGAACTACTCCTCAATATGTTTATCAGACTAAGAAGGCTGCTGAAGCTAAATTGCTTCGCGCATTGATAGAGGCTGCGCGCGCTAGTAGTATTCAGATAAAGTTGGTTAGACCTGAGGCAGGCATCCTTTGGGGTTATCACCCGGGTCTTGGGAAAGATGCAATTATAACTTATACTGCTAAGCAAGGAATTAAGATCTGGTACTGGTATGATAATCCAGAGGAAGTCACTGATCAAGCCTTTCTAAATGAGACGAAAGAGTATTTGTTAGCTTTCGCAGAGGAGAGAGGTATTAACTTGACGGAAGAGGAGAGAAAGCTTCACCCAGCAAAGCTTGCAAACATAATCTTCAGTAAACTCCTCCAAGGGGTCAAGTCATGATTTCAAAAGATAAGTTATGGAGGCTAATTAGAGGCTGGCTACCTAAACCACCTGCTTCTCCTAAAAAGATTAGATTTCATAATACCATGCAATTAGAAGTGGACAGATTAACGATTCTGTCCTGCCTTTTGATTTTTGGTGGACTGCTCTTTTATCTTATTCCACCGAGCTTTATGCCCTACATTGTTAAGTATAGTGTCCAGATCGGATCTGAGCTTGAAGTTTATGGTGATGACTTTGAATTACATTGTACTGATTTACCTAGTTATGAAAGCGCGTATCTTCATGGTTTCATCTATTCTCCAGAAAAGAAGAAAATTGAGTTGTATGGTAATCCAACAGTAAACTTTTCAATTCAAATATTCAATAGGAGCACTGTAACAGTTTATTCACATACAACTGTTCTATTCCTTCATGATCCCTACTGGATTAGCGATGATGAAGTTAAGGTTTTAGATTGGTCTTTTGTCCATAAAATCTATTTGATTAAGAATGGCTTGAAGAGAGAGATCGCTGAGCTAACTAATTCTGGAAGGGATATGGATGAAGATTTGGATATTGTTGATATTAATATTGAGTTGGCGGATTTAGAGGCCAAAGAAAATGTTACTCCTCCATATAGTTTGATTTGCAGAGGTAATTATGAGTATTGGATTTCAACTACTGTTGATAATTATCATGTTAAGTGTAATGAACTTCTTTTTTGGCGTTTAGATGTTAATTACAGTTCTATAACCATTAAGTATTATCATTTCAGTGCGAATTATCCTGTAAAGAACATTGCAATTCGAAATGTTTTAGTGAGAAGTATTGTGCGAGAACATGTCAATTTAGCTATTTCTATAATTGGAGCATTAATTCTGACCGGAAGATTTATCTTAGGTGAAGAGAAGCCTGTAATCAATGCTTTTTATCGAATAAGAAATTCCAGTAATTTTAAGTCTTTTATGAAATTCATGGAAATTAGGCGTAGAACTATCTTTGTAATTGTATTACTGATATTTCTTGTGTCTTTATGGCATTTCACTTCTCCTAAACCTTTAAGTCTCCTAAGTAATAAGACGCTTTATGTCATTTCATGGGAGAGAAATGTTGCTAATGAACCTTGGCTTATTAAAAATAGAACTATTAATACCATCTTTGGCTCAGTTGAAATTTTAATTGGTATAGTTCCTGATTATTGGCATGAAGAACTGTTGAGAGAGGAATTTTGGGGATTTGATATTTTAATTGGAAAATTACATGAAGAAATCGCCAATCCTTTAATAAAAAGCTTCACAATAAAGGTGCTGAGTCTTGAGATAGGTGAAAATAATTACTTTGCACTATATCAATATGAAAGCCATTATGGAAACGACAGTATAACTATCAGGTTCTTTCTACACGTAATCTCTCAGCCTCCCTTGAATGTAACAATTCCAATTAAAATTACTTATCAACTAAATGCTTTACTTCCACTTGGATTCATTCCACTTCAATCCGAAACCATTTTTATTCCATTTAACTTAGTGATTAAAAGTGGATGATCATATTGTTTGTATTCTATTCTTTAGAACTATATTTTCCTCTAGGACTGATTTTGTAAAATGATACCCATATTTATTAAGAAATTATCTTAGATAATGCAAATTTTGCGAAAACGCATATTCTGGAGTATTATGAAAACAGGTAAAAGTACGAGGAGTAACCTAATTGGAGCATGACGTTGAGCAATATCTAGCTATACAAACTCGATTTCAGGTTCAAAGCTATGTAAATTACAATTAGCACTATTATTTCTATTAACTGAATTATGCTCCAAAAACTGAATACAAAGTTAAATCCGAATTCATCTATCATAAATCCAGATAAGGCATTAATCACGAAAGCTCCAAAAGCGCCAACACAGTTAATTACTCCAGCAATAATGGATGAATGTTCAGTTCCAATAATCTTAATTGGAATAGTAGATGAAAGTTGAGATTCAATGCCATAAAGTAGGAAGCTCATAATTGCGAGAACTATAACACCCATAGCCTTATGCTCCACATAGACTGTTGGGAAAAGCTTCACAAACAGCATGGATAATGTAATTAGGATCGATAGGAATGGAAGCTCAAATCTACGTGGAAACTTATCAATTAGCAGTCCAGTGAACACCATTCCAATGCTACCGATTAATGGCAGTATCATTGATATTAAAGCTGTATTGAAAGCGGACTTCTCTATGGAGTAGATAAATGATGGTAGATAAGTTATTAATCCATATCTAACTGCATCCGCAATGAAGTAAGCTATGGAGAATAAAGATAGCATGCTCAGCTTTAAATCGGAAAACCGAGGAAAACTCTTTTTGAGCTTCCAGTTCTCATTAAGACCCATTCTACCAGAATATTTGATTAACTTTAGACATGATATTCCGCCTAAGACCCAAAAAATTAAGCCATTAATTAGGAAGCAAGCCCTCCAACTCAATATCGAAATAATGTATCCACTGAATAGCCAAGAAATCATGTGACCTAGGGCCCAGCTAGTATTGAAAAGGCCAAACGTTAATCCCATTTCAGATTTCCTCGAAAGACCTGATACTATTTTAACTAGTGTGGGCCAGCCCATTGACTGAAAGAAGCCATTAACAGTCCAGATTACTAGAAAGAGCATGAAGTCACTACTCAAGCCAAAAACAATCGACATTAAGCTTGAACCAGCAACACCTATTAGGAGTAGCACTTCAGGTCTATACTTAAAGCTCAAATATCCGATCACCAATTGACCCAAGCCATAGGTTATAAAGAAGCCTGAGGCAATCAAACCTAAATAGCAGTGTGAAAGCCCCAATTCATAATTTATTATTGGAATCGCAATCGAGTAATGGACTCTACAAAGATAGTATAGGGCATATATGGACCATGATAGGAACACTGCTACGACAGTGCTCAAGTAAAATTCACCACTACAAAGTAAGTTGGCATTTACTTAAGCATAGTGATCAATTAGATTTAAAGTAAATCTTAAATTTGCTCCCCACTATTAGCTTCAATGCAACATAGATGTTCCATGCTGAAACTGGAATTGTTGATAGTAGCTCAGGTATAGCTACACCTCTCACATCTAAACTCCTCCATGGAATGAGCCAGGGAGAAAATGAGAGAATGGCAATTAATAGGGTTGCAAGACCAAATCTGATAAATCCGTATTCCTTAATGAGCGAAGCTGAAAGCACTATAAGTGAAGTGGGTGTTAAAATGAAGAATAATAGCGATACATAGAAGTGTATTTTACCAGCACTTTCTGGATATAATCCTATTAGGAAGAGCATTATTGACGCTAATAGATAGACTGCTGAGCCAGCTCTACTTAAAGCCTTAGTGTAATGCAGACTCAATCCGACTATGAAAGCTATCTGGGTTATAGCTGAAATCATCAGTCCAGAATTGAATATTATAGCTGAATTCCCCCATACACCCAAATCACTTAAAGCATTCTTCCTCCAAGAGAACCATGGTGCATTGATTATGGCAAGTGAAATTGAGGTATAAGCAGTTATGGGTGAAATAATTCCAAGTAGTAGCAAGAGATTTCTAATTCGATACATTATGCATCTCCCATTAAGCTCTCATATCCGCTATTGCTAGCTAGTGAATTTATAGATCATGAGTGCATAAATTTTCGTGAATGTCTTTAGCACATTTATATCAACATTCTCGTCTGGTCCATGGGCATTTCCGGTTTCATGATCACCAGGCCCAAATCCGCAGAGGGTTGGTATTTTGGCTCTATTTATCAGGTAGTGTGCATCATTAGTTCCATATGCACACTTAAACTTCAATTCTTTGCCAGTAATTTGCTTGTAAGCCCATTTAGCACAACTAACTATTTCAGCATTTTCAGAGACCTCTGCCGGCGGACAGCTCGTAATGATTTTAGCTGAAACTTGCAGTGTACGGTCTTCTTTCCTCATTTCATCAAATAGCTTGTTTAATTGCTTCAAAACATCATTACAGGTTAATCCTGGATTAATTCTGACATCTAAATGCGCAATGCATTTATCCGGTATAATATTGGTTTTTACTCCTCCACGAATTACTGTTCCAGGGGAAATTGTTGGTGGAGGTAGATATTTGTGTGGTGGGCATTTAAGCTCATATTGCTTTAGTGCTAAGAGTACTTTCGCCATGTGGAGAACTGCATTGACTCCTGCCCAAGGCTTACTAGCATGTGCAGCTCTGCCCCTAGTCTCAACTTCAATCCAGCATAACCCTCTGACTGCTGGTCTTAAGCATATTTCGCCATTGAAAACCGAGCCCTCAGTAACTACTGCACCATCAGCTCTAGCATATCCCTTCTCAACTAAGTAGCCAGTTCCAAGCTTACCACCAGCTTCTTCATCAGCAACTGCATGAATTATAAGATCGCCTCTAAGTTTGACTTCGGAATCAACAATAGACTTTACTGCACCTATAATTGCTGCAATTGCACCCTTCATATCCGCTGCTCTACGACCATAAATTCTACCATTCTTAATCACACCCTCAAATGGATCAAAACTCCAGTTCTCCAAATCACCAGGAGGAACCACATCTAAGTGACCATTAAAGAGTATGCTTTTACCTCCACCGCTTCCCTTTAGAGTTGCAATAACATTGACTCTTTTCTCCTTAGGAACCACATATTCAACCCTAAATCCTAAAGATTCAAGCTCCTCACCAACAATTTGCGCAACTTCAGATTCATTACCCGGTGGGTTAATGCTGGGAATCCTAATTAACCGCCTAGTCAAGTCAATAACATAGCCGCTATTCTGCTCAACTCTATTAATGATTTTATTCAACGACATATTATCAACCATTAACTTACTATGGTGATTAGAGGTTTATTAAATAATTTACAATGCAATTTTGCCAATGATCCTACGCTCCAATCATAATCAGTAAGGTGAATTTCAAGCCAACTCCACTTCTCAGCAAACAATTAACTGCTGAAATAAATACAATTTCTATTAGAATGGCTATGAGGCAATTGCTTAAAGTGCTGATGGCAGTATGCTTCTTCATTTTACTTTCAATTTCACTTGCCCACTACTATAGAGAGGCTAGTGCAATATTGCTAGTTTATGATCCTGATTTTAAAAGTGAAAATAAATGGGAAATTGGTTTTCATAATGTTGATAGAGCTAGGTCTTGGAGGAAGCATATTGATGATCGAGTTATAATACATGTATTTGATGATTTAAATAACCCCGATTTGAGTTGGGGATTTATTCATCAAGGACAATATCCCCATGGATGGGGTGTTTATGCCGCTTTTGAACCGCCCCTCAAGCATGAGTTAGTTCTCAATCCAAATAGCAATTTCAACTTAATACTTGAATTAAAGCTTAAGAGGTCCGAGGTGGAGTTTTTCAATGGTGCACTTCCAGGGTGGATTGAAAGGGAAAATCATGTGGCTCATGTACAGATAGGATTAGCGCTATTCTTTGAGGTTGAGGATAGAAATTATAGTGCTCCAACATCAATTTACGACACGAACTTTCAATTTGAAGTAACGTTTCTCAGGATGAGATTGAGTAGAAGTGGTGAAGTAGTTTACATGGGTGATCTGCTTAAATTCAGAGCTCCAGAATATGATAACGATACACACAACTTATTCAGCATAGCTCAAATTGAGGCTGGAAAGTGGTATGTATTTAAATTGGATTCAGCTCCATACCTCAAGAGAGCATGGAGTCTTTGTAGCGATATATTTCAGAATACAACATGGATTAAATTGAGGTGGGTTAATTTCTACATTGAAGTCCTTAATGCTGAAATTGAAGTGGAAGTTGATTACATTAAGCTAACTTATAAGCCTGAAATATTAAGTCAGAGCATCATACTGAAGTCCATTACCTCATCCACGCTGATAACCTTCACATTAATTATTGCCTGCAAGATCATTGGGAAAGTGAAGAAATACTTTATGCATGAAAGTCTTTAGCATCCACCATTAAACCTTATGGAGAAGCACTTTTCCAGGCAGCTTACCAGTGTGCTCGCCATTTTCCACAACAATTACTCCATTAACTATGACGTAAATTATGCCTTCAGGGTAGGTGCATGGCTTATCATAGGTGGCTAAGTTCCTTATTTTCTTTGGATCGAAAATTACGATATCAGCCCAGCAACCCGCCCTAATCAACCCCCTATCCTGAATTCCAAGGAATTGTGCTGGGAGTGAAGTTATTTTCCTAATTGCCTCTTCAATTCTCATAATTTTCCTTTCAATTACATAGTGCCCTATGAACTGTGGATAAGTGCCATAGCTTCTTGGGTGAAGTGCTTTTGGTTCATCTTCAGCAGAACCATCAGTTGAAATAGCTGAGAATGGGGCTCTCATAATAGCAATTACATCCTCCTCCCTCATGCATCCCAGGGCCACTGTTGTTTCACCCTTATCCATCAAGTATAGTTGCCTCATTGCCTCCCATGGATCCTCAAATCCCATTAACCTCGCCACTTCAACGAAGTTTTTCCCAGCAAATTCTGGATGCGATGGAGAACTAGCAATAACATAGTATTTGACTGGGTTCCAGGGAATCCTAAAGGGCACGCCTTTCCTTTCAAGTTCTCTCCTCTTCTTCTCGATAAATTCAGCCTCCTCCCTAAACCTATTAATTGCCTCACTCCTCAGCTTAGCCCATTCACTTGGATCCCTCATCTTCCTTAGAAGCTCATCCTTCTCCTTTTCAATGGACTTCTCAGGTGGAATGAAGAATGAACCTACATTTGATACTGCAACCAGTAGCCATGGATAGACATCACATATAACCTCTACTCCATTACTTCTAGCTTCCTCAATTAATCTCAAGGTTTCAAATGGCTTACCCCAATTATTTGGGCTACAAGCCTTATGGTGTGATATGCATCCTGGAACTCCTGCTTCTCTACATATTCTAATGAACTCTTTAACTGCTTCAATCAACATATCATCCTCAGACCTTATATGAGCCATAAATACTCCGCCAAAGTCGGAAACAACTTTGCAGAGCTCAATGAGTTCATCAGTTAATGCATTTCTCTGAACTTCATATTCTAGTCCAGCAGTTAATCCGAAGGCACCATCAATCATTGCCTGCCTAACCAAGCTCTTCATTTCATTTAACTCTTCAACCGTAATTTCAGTTCGCTCCCCACCCTCACCCTCCTCACCTAAAATACTGCCCCTAATAGTTCCGAATCCAATGAAGGGAGCAATATTTATGGCATATCCTCTCTCCTCAACCCTCTTCCTCCACTCACCTAGAGTTGTCCAGTCGATTTTTATTTCAAAGCCAAATTCACGGATCCTCTCCTCATATTTCCTAGCATAGCTCTCAGTCCAACCATAAGCTGAAAAACCGCAGTTACCGACTGCCTCAGTAGTTATTCCCTGCATCACCCTGTTCATGGCCTTTCTGTAAATCATATTTCTACACATCATGTCGGAATGGGAGTGCAAATCTATGAAGCCAGGACACACAATAAAGCCATCTGCATCAATCACAGCTTCTCCATCAACCCTTGACCTACAAATTTTGGCAATTCTACCATTTTTAATGGCGATGTTAGCTTTAAACCATGGATTGCCAGTTCCATCAATAATAGTTCCATTCAAAATCACTAAATCAAAGCTCCCGCTAATAACTACACCCCCACTTTGAATTAGAATAGTTACTGCTTAAATTGATAGGGATATTCAGGTACTTATTGAGATTAGGGAACTATTTAAGTAGGCGAAGCAAATTTCTGAAATTTGGTGCTCAGCATGATCGATGTACCTCCAGGGCCAAAGCCACCAGACGAATTGTATGTTGTAGTTGAAATTCCTAAGGGCTCAAAAGTTAAGTATGAGTTTAAGCGTGAACTTGGAATGCTTGAAGTCGATAGAGTGCTTTTCACTGCAATGGCTTATCCATACAATTATGGTATTATTCCTGGAACATTAATGCCAGATGGCGAGCCACTAGATGCAATAATAGTGACGGATGAACCATTTATCCCGGGATCACTTGTTAGGGTTAGACCAATAGGAGCTTTAGAGATGGAAGATGAGAAGGGAATAGATCATAAGCTCATAGTAGTGCCATCAGCAAACGTAGATCCGGCAAGTGAAAACGTGAAGAACATAAATGACCTACCACCAGCCACACTTAACCAAATAAAGCACTTCTTCGAGCACTACAAGGATTTGGAGCCGGGAAAATGGTCTAGAGTTAGAGGATTTCTAAATGTAGAGGAAGCGAGAAAGCTTGTCTTGGAAGCCATTGAGAAGTTTAATTTAGCTCAAAGCAACATGTAACCGCAGAACTAGACTGGTCTGTTAATAATGAGTAGCCTCCCAGCAGACTTTATAGATAGCCCATAAATAATCCATTTTAAATTGGCATTTAATGCAGCACCGAACTCTGAGCCCAACTCTATGTCCTCTAAATAGAGATCCCCAAAATTTAATCCAATAACTTCAATGATCCACTTTATGAAAGGCGAATAATAAAGCTTAACTCTGCCAGCCATTATTGGCCTACATATCTTAAAGGCAAAGTAATGCCAGGTTTTATGGACATACCATACTTCAAATGTCACGTTAACAAGAGTACCATTAATTTCGATGGGGACTATCAGTTCACCAATCTTAGATCCCGCAGGATTCAAATTTGACCAGTAAAGCCAAATCATTAGCTCAACCTCATTCCTAAAAACTCCTCTCGAGCGATAAGCATCCATTGTAAACCAAGACTCAATTGCAAAATTAACAGGTAAATTATCTGAGTGAATCAAGCTGTAATTGAGAATTATGCATATATCGGTTAAATCGCGAACCCTAGCTGGAATAGGTATGGGGGTATCTGGAGCCATCAATTTACTCCAAGGACTATTACCGCAAATAATGCTCGGATATCCAGCGACCACTAAATTTGGATCCCTAAGAGCTATATCGGATAGCCCCTGCTCGTAATAAAACATTTGGGTATTGAAATCATACATCATTATGACATGCCCAGTGCAATTAAGCGTATTCCAAAAGTTAATATTCAATATATAGTCAGTCAAACCATCATAGTCCAAATCAAGTAGGGCTATAGACTTATATGGGAAAACAGCCTTCACAGGCTCCCTAAATGAAGACTTATTCACAAAAATAGCTATGAGAACGCTATTCCTCGAAATCTTAAAATGCCCTTCGCGGCAGGGATAGCCGTTTAACAGTATTTGGGCAAGCTTCCAGCACTCATTTGGATAAGCCTTCACCTCTAGCTCTATGGGGTTGAAGTAGCCCATAACTCCATATTTTACTTGCTTGAAAATCAATGTCCTATTTGATGTCAGCTTAGCATCATTAATAAATACCCTGCCCCTGCCAATTATAATTACTCTAAGCTCAATATTTCTAGTATAGGCGTGTAGGAAGAGGAAGTAGAGAGCTGGAAATATTATGAGAAGAATGAGAATTATATGAAATCTCTTGACTTGAAAATTTCTGAGCTTCATTTGCAGCTAATTTAAGTTACTAAATGGCAGGCCACATAGTGATTGCTTCCAGCCCTAATTAGCTTGGGCTCTTCAGTTCTACAAATATCTCTCGCATATTGACATCTTGGATGGAATCTGCAGCCCGATGGAGGATTTATTGGGCTTGGAACCTCTCCCTTCAATATTATTCTCTCCCTCTTCGCAGTGGGATCTGGAATGGGTATTGCGGATATGAGAGCTTTAGTATATGGATGAAGTGGATTATCGAATAGCTCCCTTGTTGATGCTAGCTCAATTATCTTGCCCAAATACATTACTGCCACTCTATTGCTTAAGCACTCTATTACGCTTAAGTCATGGCTTATGAATAGGTAGGTGAGATTCAGCTTTTCTTGTAGATCCTTAAATAGCTCCAATAGCTTTGCTCTGACAGATACATCGACCGCTGAGGTTGGTTCATCGAGCACAACGAAATCTGGTCTAGTAATCAATGCCCTGGCAATTGCAATTCTCTGCCTCTGCCCTCCACTGAATTCATGTGGATAGCGTCTCAAGTGCATTTTCGTTAAACCAACCATTTCCAGCATTTCAAGCACTCTTTCTTCAACTTCACTCTTCTTAGCGAGCTTATGGACTATTAGCGGCTCTCCAACAATATCCTTCACGAACATTCTTGGATTCAGCGATGTCCTAGGATCTTGAAATACTATTTGCATTCTCCTCCTCAAGCTCTTCAATTTACTTCCCTTAAAAGTCGCTATGTCATATTTGCTTAAATACTCCTTAAGTTTAATTTTACTCTCCTCTGAATTGTCATTCATTAGCTTCTCTATTTCACCTAGAATTTTTGGCGGAACATCAAATAGGATGTGTCCTGATGTTGGGTCGAGCAGCCTGATAATAGTTTTGCCTAGGGTTGTCTTACCGCATCCAGATTCCCCAACTAAGCCTAGGCATTCACCCCTGTAAATAGTTAAGTTGATGTTATCAACTGCCTTAACATACAGCTTTCTCTTCCTAAAAATGCCTCCCTCAACTAGCTCATAGTACTTCTTTAAGTTATAGGTCTTTATTAGTGGCTGCATTACCCTCTACCCCCTCACGAGATGACACGCCACATAGTGGTCCTCTCCAACCTTAATTAGCCTTGGAACCTCCCTTCTACACTTATCCATTGCGTATTTGCATCTTGGATGGAATCTGCAGCCTGGAGGTGGATTTATGAGATTGGGAATTGTCCCTGGAATTGATTTAAATGGTCTGCCAGGTCTCGGAATTGATTCGAGTAGAGCTTTAGTGTATGGATGGAGGGGGTTCTTGAATATCTCATATACATTGGCTACTTCACATATGTTCCCGGCATACATTACTGCCACTCGATCGCAGAGCTCAGCTATGACTCCAAGGTCATGGGTTATGTATATTATTGATGAACCCAGCTTTTCGCGTAAATCCTTGATTAGCTGAAGTATCTGTGCCTGTATTGTTACATCTAGGTTTGTTGTTGGTTCATCAGCTATCATTATTTTAGGATTACAGGCTAGGGCCATAGCTATTACTGCACGCTGCTTCATTCCGCCGCTCAGTTCATGGGGATACATGTTGTAAACCCTTTCCGGATCCGGTAGGCCCATATCCCTCAGTATCATTATGACATCCTCTCTAACTTCCTGCTCAATTAGCTTCTTTAACCCACTTATCAGTGGGAGCTTAAGTAGTATGGAGGCTAGCGTTGAATTGGGATTTTCAATTAGCATTTTACAGACCTTTCTCTGCATACTTAAGATTCTCCTCTTGAAACTGCTATTCTCTCTCCAAATTTTATCCTCAATGACTTTCAATGCTCTCTTATAATAGTTCAGCCTTCTATGAATTAGGAGGACCTCTGCTATTTGATCTCCAATTTTATATAGTGGGTTGAGAGCTGCACCTGGTTCTTGAAAGACTATTGATATATATCGACCCCTAATTTTCTCTAAATACTTTTCATCTTTTTCGAGAATATTCACTAATCCATCATCAGTCTTAATGTATACTTCTCCATTCTCAATTCGCCCGGGATGCGGTGTTAAGCGCATTACTGATAGTGCAGTAACACTTTTACCACAGCCAGTTTCCCCTACAATTCCGAGTACTTCACCTTCCCTTAAGAAGAAGCTTACTTTTTCAATTGCCTTAACCACGCCTTCATAAGTGTAAAACCTGACGACTAAGTTTTCAACTTTTAAAACGGGATTTCCCTCCATGACTCTATCTCCTTCTAATTAGTGGATCAAGCATGTCCCTAAAGGCATCGCCAAGGAGATTCCAGCCAAGCACGAATGTGAATATGAATAGTCCTGGTATAATGTAGGTATGCCAAAATGCTAGTGGATTGCCCGGTAATCCCAAGATCCAATTCCTAGATAGAGCTATCATTGCACCCCAATCGGCATAGCCAGCTGGTGAGCCTAGTCCAAGAAAGCTCAGTGCTGAAGCCGCTAATACGACGTTTCCAATGTTCATTGAAGCCATTATTATTACTGGGTAAATGGCATTTGGAAGAATATGCTTAACCATAATCCTGAAATCCGAGCACCCAATTGCCCTAGCTGCTTCAATGTAATCCTCATTCTTAATTCTCAAAACCTCAGCTCTCATAAGCCTAGCATAGGTTGGCCATCCAACTATTATCATGGCCTTAATCACGTTATCCAATCCTATTCCAAGCAGAACTACAATGGCCATTGCTAGAACGATTGTGGGTATTGCATAGAACATGTCTGTAATCCTCATCATTATTTCATCAACCTTGCCACCATAATATCCTGAAATGCAGCCAATGAGTATTCCAATGATCATTGAACCAACAGTTATTATAATTCCAGTTCTAAATGCAGTTCTAACACCCCAAATACACCCATAATATATGTCGTATTGACCTTCAGTTGTGCCCCAAATAGCCTGTTTTGATGGTGGTTTTGGCACGGGGGAAATACCGTAGCTAGGCATGATGTATGGATCTCTTCCAGGCTCGGGTGGTGCAAGCACTGGAGCCAGTATTGCCAAGATTATATAGAAAACTATGATTGAAATCCCAATTATTGATAGCGGGCTTTGCCTAATTCTCTTAAGTATGAATTTTAATTCCATTATCAATGGCTTGACAGATTCAATCTCCACGGATCCAAGAAGCTTAACCAATATTCAACACCTCCTAATATCTAATTCTGGGATCTATTAGGGCATAGAGGATGTCTACTACCAAGTTTGTTACAGCATAGATTGTGCCAGCAAATAGAGCGAATCCCAAAATACCGGGCATATCTAGGCTTGTAGCTGCTCCAGCAGCAAATCTCCCTAAACCTGGATAGTTGAATACGGTTTCAGTTATTACAACTCCAGTTATCAGGTTTGCAACCATAATTCCTGCAACAGTGATCATTGGTATTAGTGCATTTTTAATGGCATGCTTCCAAATAACCATCCACTTACTAAGCCCCTTAGCTCTAGCTGCAATTATAAACTCCTTATTCAGCACTTCCAGCATACTTGAGCGCATAATTCTCATTGGTAGAGCTGATGAGAGAATTGCTAGGTTTAAACTTGGAAGTATAACATGGTTCAAAGCATCTAGGGAGACGTCGAGCCTACCATTAAGTATGCCATCAATGATGTACATTCCAGTATACCTTTTGAATTCAGACTGGCTGAGCGATAAAACTATGTGCGGGCTCAGTCTACCTGGAGGAAACATCCCCAATGCACCATAGAAGAATGCTAGTAGTATAATTGCAGACCAGAATGATGGCAGTGACCAAGCACTTATGGAGAAGAACCTTACAATATGATCGATCACCGAATCTCTATAAACAGCAGCTAATATACCGAAAGTTATTCCCAGCAATAGCATGAGTGGAATTGCGAGGAATACAAGTTCAACTGTTGCTGGAAAATATGTTGCTAGTGCTTGGGCTACGGGCATATTGGCACTAATCGAATAGCCCAAATTTCCATGAAGCACATTATTAATCCAATAGAAGTACTGCATTATTAGCGGCTCATCCAAGTGATACCTCTTAATTATTTCATCTATGTTTAGCATTTCCTCAGTTGACTGAACATAAGCCACAGCTCTCTGAGCAGGTGTGAAACACTGCATTATCATGAAAATCATGAGACTTATTCCGAATAAAATCGCCGGTAGCAATATTAGGCGCCGTATGATGTACTCTCGTAACCTCATATGCCGAACCTCGAATCCCTATTGAAAGATGAGTGAATATATAAGTTTCTCCATTAAATAGTAATATAAATAAAAAGTATAGTTAAGTTATTTATCCGCCCTTCTCAAGCCCGTAGAAGAACGGTCCAACGAACATTGGGTTGTAGTATGGATTGCCCTTAACCCATGTCCTCTGATACCATCTCTCAACAACCTGTATAACTACTAAACTTGGACAGTCCTCGAAAACTAGTTCACAGATTCTCCTGTATATTTCAGCTCTTTTCTCGGGATCCCTCTCCCTAACTCCCTCGTCTACTAGTTTGTCTATTTCTGGATTTGAATAGTGCTGGTAGAGCGGCCATACTCCTCTACTGTGATAGAACATGAATGCATGGTTATGCGGATCAGCCATATCCGGCTTTCTTCCATCCATTTCTATAACCCACTGGTTGGCTTGGAAGTATTGTACAGCTGCTGCCAGCTCTACTTCCCTCAATTCAATGTGGAATTTGGGATTTAGTGCTTCAATGTCCTTCTTAATTTCAGAGAACACCAACTTTACTTCTGGCCATCCAGTTACATAGTATAGTGTGAACTTGAAGCCCTTCTCCCATAAAGTTCCATTATATGCCTTCTTGAAGTAATAGATTGCTTTCTCGGGATCATACTCATACTTTGGTGCATCCGGCCAATAGTATGGAAGCCCAATTAAGTTGAAGTGGTTTGCTGGGCGCTTACCTAAGCCTAGAAATGCCTCCTCAATTATCCTATCATAGTTTAGTGCATATGCAAATGCCTTTCTAACATCTGGATTGGAGAAGAAGTCTGGAGGTATACCATTCCCATCTAATTTGCCGCTTCCAATGAATGGGCTATCTGCTGAGACATTGAAGTTAAACTGTATATACCATATTAGTGGAGACTGAATCTCGAAGTACTTGACACCCTCCATACCTTCTAGCTCAGGATAGTGTGCTGTTGGTACGAGAATCATGTCTGCATCTCCAGTTTGAAGCATTAGCTTCCTAGTCGACCACTCCTGAACATACTTTATTATTACCCTCTCAATTTTAGCTGGACCACGCCAGTAATCATCAAATCTCTTCAAGACCACTTGGACATTGGGTTCGAATGATTCGAGCATGAATGGGCCGGTGCCGCACATTTCATATCTATGGGGCAAGTCTTCTCTACGAGGATTGTTCCACTTAGGCCACTCAGTGTATGCATTCGGCCCCTCCTTAATGAATCCAGGCCAATCACCCTTCTCAATACACCACTTCTTATTCATTACTGAGAACCAGCTTTGACATAGAACTGCTAGCATCGGTGGATATGGAAACTTTAAGTGCAGAATTACATGCGTCGAATTGCTCTCAATAGCCTCATCTATAGCTCTACCTATCCTCCTAACCTCTTCTATATCGCTGAAATTAACTGCCCTCACAGTTGGAATTCCAATGAGAGGATATGTTATCAGATAAATTCTCGCGCCAGCTCTATCTTGAACTATAGCTCTTTCAAGAGAGTACTCTACGTCTTCTGGAGTCAGTACTTCACCATTATGGAACTTCACTCCCTCCCTAATTTTGAAAACCCATGTTAATCCATCATCACTAACCCACCAGCTCTCGGCAAGCCATGGAACAAACTTGTCCGGCCTAGAGCCATCATAGAATACTAGCGTCTCATAGACGTTCTGAATTATCTCCCTAGCACCATACCAGGTCTCGTAGGCGGGATCGAAGCTCAGCGGATTACCTGGGCGAGCATAAATTATTACGCCTGGATTCTTGACAGCTGGCTTTTTGGGCGTGAACTGCTGATAAGCCAGGTATCCCGCCACAATTGCCACTATGACTACTACTAGTATGGCTATGGCTTGAATGCGCGTTATGGCCCTTCTATTCGCCCTTAAATTCAAAATAAATCACCAGTAAATATATCACATAACATGCGATTTATAAGACTTACTAAGATGCTCAGAAAAGTCTAAGTGCTTCAACAAGTTTTGCTTGATGAAGAATTTGGCAATGCGCGAGGGCAACTTAATGGGTAATGGTGTCAACCGTTAGAGCTATCTTTCCAATAAACACACTTATTCTAGGTGGTTCAAGTTGGAAAAATCTAGGAAAATAGTTCTGACAAATGCCTTTCTAATTGATGGCGCTGGTTCACAGCCATTAGATAAAGCAGTTATTGTAGTTGAGAATGATAGAATTAGGGCTGTTGGAAGGGTAAGCGAAGTTGAAGTTCCATCAGATGCTGAGGTAATTGATGTTGGTGGAATGACTGTCATGCCCGGCCTAATAGATGCACACATACACTTCTCCGGAGCTAGAACTCATAGATTAGAGGAGAGATTTGTAGTTCCAGAGCAGGTTAGATTGCTGAGATGTGTAAATGATGCTAGAGCACTCTTGGAGGCCGGGTTTACAACCGTTAAGGATTGCGGTGGAACTAATGGACTTTACTTGAAAATGGCTGTTAATGAGGGAAGCATTAAGGGTCCAAGAATACTGGCTGCAGGTTACGTGTTAAGCCAGACTTTCGGTCATGGAGATGTGCACTTCCTACCACTAGAATGGGTTAAGCAGAAAATTCCAACCATATGTGATGGAGTTGACGAGTGTAGGAGAGCTGCTAGATACGCATTGAGAGAGGGAGCAGACTTCATTAAGATTTGTGCAACTGGCGGAGTAATGTCAATGAGGGATAGACCTGAACATACGCAGTTCACCTATGAGGAAATTAGGGCAATAGTTGAAGAAGCCAGGAAGGTTGGAACGTTTGTCACAGCACATGCTCAGGGCACTGAGGGCATTAAAATAGCCATTAAAGCGGGGGTCAGGACAATTGACCATGGAATTTACTTAGATGAGGAAGCAGTTAAGATGATGAAGGAAAACAATGTAATTTTAGTACCGACTCTCTCCATAGCATATCAAATAGTCACTAAGGGTAAGGAAGTTGGAATAGTTGAATGGGGTATTAGAAAGGCAACTGAAGCATTTGAGCACCACTTAAGGAGCGTGAAAATGGCTTATGAAGCTGGAGTCAAAATCGCTGTTGGCACAGACTTCGGCGGGCCGCCCCTATTTAAAATGGGAACAAATGCCATGGAACTAGAGCTACTAGTCGAGAAAATAGGATTTAAACCTATGGATGCAATAGTATCAGCAACAAAAATTGCGGCAGAAGCATGTGGCTTAGAAGATAAAATTGGAACAATTCAACCTGGCAAAAAGGCGGACATTATAGTTGTTAAGGGAAATCCATTGGAAGACATAAGGGTTCTAAGGAAAATTGAGAATATAAGGCTAGTGATGAAAGAGGGGAAAATAGAGGTAAATAGGGGACTGTGAAAACGCAATTAACCTGTGAATTCCCCCTTCTTTTCCATACTGGAAACAATGAAGCTTAACTAATACCACTATAGCCATATTTTAGGGAGGAATTCTTTGGCTAAAGACCCGGTTTGCGGAATGGAAGTTAAAGAGGAAGAGGCAAAGTTTAAGCTTGAGCATATGGGTAAAACATACTATTTCTGCTCTAAAAGCTGCATGGAAGAGTTCAAGAATAATCCGTCAAAATACGTTAAGGAAACTAGATACAGACCATGCTATTGCTAATCAACAGTACAATCCTCTTACTTTTCTTTAGGGAGGGTTATTTAATTGAATCGAAAAGGGGAGATAGCAGTTCTTAAAATTAGGGGAATGCATTGCGTAGCATGTGCTAGAAGCATCGAGAAGCATCTCTCGAAAAAGAAAGGGGTATCATCTGTAAACATTATTTTTGCAGCTGAAAGAGCATTCATAAAATATACATCGCCCTGGCATCTGTCGAGGAGATGAAGAGGGCAAAAAGAATGATCATTGCATGGCTCCTAACACTACCAATAGTTTCATGGATGATCCCTGAAATATTCATGGGGCTAATTTGGCCGAACAAGCTAATCTACGACCTAGGCATCATCGCTCTGGCAGCACCAGTACTCTTCATAGCAGGCCTACCAACATACAGATCTGCAATCCGATCTATAGCTCATAGAATAGCAAACATGGATGTACTAATAATACTTGGAACACTCATGGCCTTCATAACAGATCCATTGTCGCTCAATACTCTATTGCTAAACTACTCGGGAGTATCGGCAATGATAATGTCGTTCCACTTAACGGGAAGATATATGGAGGCAAGGGCTAAGGGGGAGAGCTTCCCGAGCAATTAGGAAACTAATAAAGCTGGAAGCTAAAAACGCAGGAATAATAGTTGATGGTGAGGAGAGGGAAGTACCAATCCAAGAAGTGAAAGTTGGAGACATCATACTAGTGCGGGGAGATCTATCAGAGCTCGTCTCAGCAATAAAGCTATCAAAAGCAATATTCAGGAAAATCAAGCAAAAACTATTTTGGGCATTCTTCTACAATATAACAGCAATTCCACTAGTCATGTTGGGATTACTTCATCAAGTAATAGCAGAGCTATGCATAGCATTCAGCTCAGTATCAGTAGTAACAAATGCAAACCTACTTAGAAGAGTAAATATAAAACCGAAATACTCAATAAAGCATTCAAACACACATACTCATCAAATTCAATAAAAATTATGATAGTTAGGGAATAGATTTGGAACAGTTGCTATTTGACTAGCTCTAATGTCATTTCTATTACTTCGTTTGCATTCATTAGAGAATCTACTAGCACATTTCTTTCTCTCATAAACTTTGTTTCATAAATGTGGTATTCATTTGCACATGGAGAAAGCTCTATCAGTCTTCTAGCAACATCATAAAGTCTCGGTAACGGTTTTGTTAGAGCTGTTAATCCATATGGATCTTGACCATATCTTCCTGCAACCGATCTAAAGGCGGGAGTTATTATCCTGCAAAGCTTCATCAACGCCCTATTTATGAATTGAACTTTCTTGTTCAACTTCTCATCCTTACATGACGCCTCATCATATTTTGAAGATACCTCTCCTATCACCTCATTGAACTCTCTAGTTAGCTTCATGAATTTTTCAGCTTCCAACTTTAATTCAGATAAATCAACTTGAAGTTTAGATGATATGAGCTTTTCCAATTCGCTTATCTCATAAGTAATATAGTTTGCAGTTGTATTGAAGTTGAATGGTATTATGGGTGAATTGCAAAGCTCTAGAATTAGAGAGGCGTACAGCTTTAGATGCTCCATTAATAGCTCATTATCAACCTTATCAAGAGTATCTTCATTGCTATGATACCACCATCCAAGTGTAGCCCAATTTAGAATTTCCCTTAGCTCTCTCTCAGTATAGGTTGCCATTATCCCAATGTAAGGTATTCCAATTCCAAGAACAGAATTGTCTCCAGTTTTCCTAGGCATATATTTCTTAATGTTAATATTGAATTCCTCACCAATCCTATCTATTAAATCCCAAGTCTCCGGTGGAGCCCTCGCAACATAAACTGAAGCTCCCTTCAACCCCGGAGAATCAATGTTGATATATGCAATGCAATTTCTATTCAAGTTAGCCCAATACTTGTCTACAAACCATGTTGAGCCAGCTGCCTCCGCAATTTCATGTCCATCCCAGAAGGCAAACATTATGCTTCTCCTAAGCGAACTCTTATGCTTCATAAATACCCTTGCAAGCTCAAGCATAGCTGCATTTCCACAGGAATTGCAGGTTGCAGTTTTACCCCAAGCCTCCAAGTGGCCATTAACTAAAATGAACTTTTCAGCCTCAACAGTCCCCCTAATAATCCCCATTGGCTGCTTCGCCTTAACCCACTCCCTAATATTATCAAGCCTCAGCCAAACCCTTACATGCCCATGCTTTTCAAGCAACTTCTTTAAGTATTCTCCAGCTGCCCTAGAAATGTTTATGGAGGGTATTTTGGGCATTAAGGGCCAAGTCTCCGGAGTTGGATTACCCCAAACCCATTTAATAGCTCCCCTACCAATTACCTTCTTATCCCTTGGACCCCAATTCATTATAATAACAGCCTTTGCACCATTTCTCTCAGCATTCTTAACCTTCTCTGGTCTGGGAGGTGAATAAGATAATTCGGCAAGAACTATTTTACCCCTCACATCCCTATTCTTAAAGTCATCCTCGCCACCAGCACCCACATAGACAAGTTCACCCTCAATACCTTCAGGTAAAGTAGATGGAGAATGCAGGTTTGGAAAACTCTCTACAACTAGCTGCTCTGGATCCAGCACCTTCAACTCCGATGATCCTGGAAGGCTACTATAAATATAGAACTCATCGATCCAAGACTCAACACCATATCCCTTCAATGCACTCCTAATATACTCTGCAGCCCTAGCCATAGACTCTGTTCCAGCAAGCCTCTCGCCAATCTCCTCAACTAAATATCTCATATGTCTAATAACTTCATCAATGAAAAGCTCACTAATTACCATCTCCTTAAGCTTGCCTAACCTAGGGTTAGAAGCATGTTTCATTTAACTCATCTCCCATATAAAGTTGTATTTAAACTAACTAAATAAAAATGGAGATAATATGGATAAAAGCTACCATATTGATTTCAGCACACACTTTTTACATGGCTTCGAGGGCACATGTGAGAAGCATTTAACTCTAGTATCTGGAATATGATGTTTAAAATAGCAGAGTTAAGGGACTTAAGTTTAGGGTTGTAGAGGAATTACTGGTTAAGAAGAACTATTACTGAAGGTAAAATAATAAATAATAGGGAATGTAAAAAAGATGAATTACTTCTTCTTTTGCATATGTTCTCTATATATTGCGTAGGCTAGGAGTGCTATTGCTACGGGTATCATGTAGTAGGCTGGCTCTGTGAAGAATAGGAATTGCAGTCTTCCTATTAATAGTGAAATTCTTGCCATTACTGTTACTCCAAATGAAGCTCCGAATGCTATCATTAGTACATATCGGCCTATTCTAGCTGATACTCCTAGCACACCTTTATGTTCGGCTGAGGCGAAGAAGTATGATAGAGCTGTTGCTACTCCAAATACTAATACTATGTTATTGAATGTTGTCATTGGATCGCCTGTTACTAGTGGAACTATTGTGTATCTGATCTGCTCGATGAATCTAGTTTTCAACATGTATACTAGGGATACTCCTATGCCTGCTCCGACAGTTATTGCCATTGGATATCGATAAACCCAGAAGTACTTTCTTGAGAAGTAGAATAGGAATAGTAGTCCTAGAATTATTGGTATGTACCACTCATATCTGCCCTCTGAAAGTGGCTTTTCAACTATTCTTCTAATTGCATCCATTGAGTAGACAAATCCATATCCAGCGGCCACTCCAATGTATAGGTGCTCGGCAATTCTATATGCTCTATTCTCGCGCCAGAGATAGCTGAATAGTGCTAGGGTCATTCCAGCTGCAATTAGGGTTATAATTGTCTCCTTCATTGCTTCCTCCTCCTTGACGAGTAGAAATACCCTATATTGCCCAGTACTACGAATACTATGATTAGCATGTGACCTAGTGATTGAGCATCCATTGCTGCAACTGCTCTACCAGGCTTACCAATTAATAATTCGTATTCTGCTCCACCTCTAAGTCCAATTAGAAAGCCAACTACCTTTTCCGGCCAGTAGGGATAAACTCGGCTCGCTAGTACGGCTGTGCATAATCCTCCAACTGGCGTTCCATAGGGATCTGTAATTAGCATTACATATCCATCAACTGCTGAGCCCGTAGCAACACAGTATAGTGTGAAGTCTGCTGCATTCTTCACGCCCTCCATTATTGGAAGCTTGGTTAGATCGTTTCCATATACATCGGTCTTCATGTAATACACGTCTTCAGCGAACGATCTTAAGCCCACGGAGCCTCCAGGCCTATAACCCAGATTCACAAACTTCTTTCCATAATCTGGGTGCTCTGGTCCTCCTCCGAAAACCTCCTTCATGGTTATCTCAATAAACTGCACTCCCACAGCTCTTGAGGCAATGAAGATTATTCTCGCACCCTTCTCTGCTAAATGCCTTGTAACCGCAATGAATTGGGGTAAGCATTCTACTGCAGTTGATGGGCTCATATCAGAGTCCATTACAACTACACTTCCAGGCTTAACATTCTTCTCTATGAAGTCATACAGGGACTTTGTTTCCTGGCTAATTGAAATGGGTAGGCCAATCGGCCTTAAAAGCGGTATACTTATTACAATGAACATTAGTAGATACAGGATTCTGGGATCAACTTCTTGAAGTCTAATTATGGCTTCACTCACCCTCCCTCACCCTCCCCATCCAACCCCTCTCATATCCAAGCAGAGTTCTAATGTACAGTGCCACTGTAGCTAGAGTTGCTGAGATCATTATTACTCTTGCACCAGCCTTATTCGGTATGTTTAAGAGCCAGAATGCTAGTGACGGGAAGCCGCCCCAAACAAGTTCTCCAAGAGGAATTCTGCCCAACATTACGATAATGCCTGATGCAAGTAGAAGTGCTGACTCAAAGTTCCTTGCTCTAAATGCCCTATAGGCAGCTGAAGCTATGAAGAAGCAGAGCAACGAGAATATCGTTGCGTCTCCAGGAGTTAGGAATGCATCATATAAATCGCTTAGGAGCTCATTCTCGCCGGGTAGGATTCCAATGGCCCAGTAACCGAATCCAACAAGGATAGTTATGAACATTACTGTGAGGAGGAGGCTACTTTCAATCCATCCAGGCCTTCTCCTAATTACTCGATATGCATGAACCCTAGCCAATGCAATTACTGATATCAGTATAGTTAGGCTTGCAATAACACTTGCAGCCTGGGTTACTGATCTGGCAACTGCATTGTACTCGGGCCACTTAAGCACTCCATCGAGAATAATGAATATTGCAACAATAGTAGTTATTGCGAGGGGAATGTCTCGAGCATATACTTTTGACATAATCCCACCTACATTCTAATGAGATCTACGACGGTTTTCAGTCCAAATGACATTAGTATAGCTCCAATTAGCAGTATTGCGATTGAGATTATTCTGAGAACATCTTGGGAAAACACTGTTCCAATTTGATGCGGATCCTTGGAAATATAGGCTCCAGCAGTCATTAGTTCCTCTGAAATTAATGTATAGTCGCATGCTGCAACGAAGAATGGAATCTGATAGCTATTGGCTGTTCCAGCAACCTGAATTGCACCAATAAGATTACCGGACTCAGCTATTAACAGCGATTCAGCCGCGAAGTATCCTAGAAGGAAGCTTGCTGCGGGTTTTTCTCTCTGAATTATTCCCATTACTCCGCTGGCAAATGCGAACTGCCTTGAAGTAACCCATATAACGTTTTCAGGCTTAAACTTCTCCGGCTTACCTGCCTCAAGATAAGCCTGCCTAACAACTTCAGTTGCAATCAGCTGGAGACCAGGCCATCTAAACGTGACGATGAGCGGAGTATCGTATTCAGCACACCTTCTAGCCACATGTCTAAGAATGCTCAATGAAGCTATTGTTTGAGGAACATCATATCCAGACACTAGATCTCCTAGCCCAATGCAGTAGTGAACTGGTCTACCCATCTCAGTTGCTCTACCAATAGCCTCATCAATAGCATCTATTGCAGGTAATCGCCTGATCCTTGGAATAAATATGTTCCTTTTTATCAGCATTAATGTCAAGCCGAAGACAATTAGTGTAATGATGAACAGTGTAAATGGAAATGCATATCCCTCCTTAAAAGATATCTCTCCATAGAGAAGCACTTCAGTTATCATCTGCATCTCCTCTCTTTTTAATTATAAAATTAATAGATTCTTGTAAATAGGTATTACAGCTAATCTTTAAATCACTTTCTATAATTAAATAAATAATCGAAATTATCCTATCAAAAATAAATATTAAAAATAAATATTAGTAAAAGATATTAAGTTAAAAATTAAATAGGAGCTTAAAATTGAATTCTTAACTATTAACTTACACCAGTAATACCTTAATTGAATTCAGTAAATTTCTAGCCACTTTTTAATCCATTTCTCAAATCAAAGCTCTCTCAATTCATTTAACCTTTCTAGAACCTCACCAAAATCCTTAACCAGTTTACATGGAAAGCACTCGTATTCGAAACAAAATTTAACATTCATTTTAATGCAACAATCCCCAGTTATTTCAGCAAATATTAGTCGCATACACGGCAGTAAAGACCACAATAACCTATTAACTCGGCTTCCATTTCATATGCACCTAACATATTACCTCAAAGCAGACATTCGGTCAAGCTGAAATATTACATTGAGCTATGTTCACTTACTAATTTAAATTCATGTAGAAATTCCAAGTAATATTACATCAAGGTGGATATATCTTTAAATTTATTCGAGAAAGCAAATTAACATAAATAGCCATTGAAGGCTTCAATTAAATTAAATTCATCCATGCTTCAATGAAACTTAATAGTGCTTAAGGAGAAACTTCTCTTGGTGAGCTAGGTGGGGTTAAAGTTCTTAATTGCGGAGCCAATTCATAAGGATGGAATTAATATTTTACGCAAATATGGCGAAGTCATGGAGCTTCCGCCAATGAGCACTATCGAAAACTTAAAGAAGGCAATTACCGATGTTGATGCAGTTATTTCTAGGGGGTTCATTAAAATTACAAGAGATGTATTATTGGCTGCCAAAAAGCTTAAGGTCATAGGAGTTCATGGTGTCGGCATAGACCACATAGACCTTACTACAGCAAGAGAATTAGGAATAAAAGTGATAAATACGCCAACTGCTCTCACTAATACAGTTGCCGAGTTCACCATAGGAATGATATTGTCTCTCTTAAGACGCATTCCACAAGCAGATGGGTGTGTTAGAAGAGGTGAATGGCATCGCAAGTTCAGCGACTTAATAGGATATGATTTAGCTGGCAAAACTGTTGGAATTGTTGGATTGGGGAGAATTGGTAGTGCTGTTGCAAGAAGATTAAAGGCATTTAATGTAAAGCTCATATACTATGATATCGTGAGAAAAAATGAGCTTGAAAGGGAACTCAACATCGAGTTTAGGTCATTTGACGACTTGCTGAGGGAATCAGATATAATATGTATTCACGTACCGCTAACCCAGGAAACCTATCACATGTTCTCAAATAGAGAATTTGAGTTAATGAGAGATGGCGTATTTATAGTTAACATGGCTAGAGGAGCAGTGATTGATGAAAAAGCACTAATCAAGTACTTAAAGAGGGGTAAGATTGGCGGAGCAGCTCTCGATGTTTTCGAAATTGAGCCATTACCCTCAAATAGTCCACTACTACAATTCGAAAACATAATATTGACTCCACATATAGGAGCCTCATCAAGAGAAGCTTTAAGGAGAATGGCCATTGAAGTAGCAGTGAAAGTTTTAAGGGAACTAGGAATTAATGTGGAAAAATAGCTTGAACCACCTAAGACCATAATACCACTTTAAATTCCACCTAATCAATTTGAGTTCAAATTAGTAGTTAATAGGATTATGTATGTTCAAAAGACTAGATTTATCTAAATCAAAATTACTTTGAAATAATGGTGCTGAGGGATATGGAATTGAAATTCAAACAGATAATTACTGCAATACTAATATTTCTCTCAGGATTGGCAGTAGGTTTCCACGCTGGAATGGTAATTGGCAGGCTTAAAGCTGGTGAAATCGAAATTCAATATATAGATATTCAAAATGGAAGATTCTGCGGAAAACCCGTAGGGGAAGTTATGGAGTTTTTTAAGCCCGGTAAGTGCGTCGAATTTATGGATGTGAAATTTCGCGTTTTAAGTAAAAGATACACTGGTCCATCAACAGTTACAGATCTACCTTATGAATCTGAATTGGAAATAACATTTCCGGATGGATGGAGCATTACAATAAAGGTTTTATATGATGGCTATACTCCAGTTGGATTTACTAGAATCTATATAGTTGAGCATGGAGATGTAAAGGCGGGAATACTCATAATTGAGGGCGTAAACACCCTGCTACTGGTAATGAGGGAGTGAGGAGTAAAATGCACTTTTAAGCTGATCAGCATGCATAGTTCGGCCAAGCAAATTGTAAATTGAGTTTAATCACTTGGCAAACGCATCCATTAACATTTCCTTAATGGCAAAGTCCTCTCTTGCATCAATTGATACTATGTTTTCAACTCTACCTCCTCTATGCATAACTAGGAAGTCAGCCGCATTATTAGTGTAGCATGCATGATTAATTAGAACGCGCACCTTATCCCCGACCCCAACTTTCTCACCATTAAGCTTCACTAAGGCAATTTCCTGAGACACCTTGTTGACAATTGCATTTGGATATTCCAAAAGCTGACCATAACCCTTTAAACCTCCCCTAATCTCCCTATCAAAATACCTGCTTCCAGCATTTATGACCGCCAACCCGCCATTCGAGTGCTCCGGAATCGATATTATGGTTGAGAGCAATGTGAGAGCACAGTCATTGATACTTGCTGATCCATAGACAAGTGCCTGCGTCCTATCATAATAAACGTAGTTTCCTGGAAATAGGTGGGTGTATATTGGCTCTTTAACATCAAATCTAAATGTTGGAGTTGAACCTGCACCCACAATTTCAGGTTCAAAACCATATTCCTTAAGTGACAATAATGCAGTATGCATTAACTCTGCACTATTCTTTGCCACTTCCTCAACCTCCCTTGGGCTATTAGCCCTATACGCATTTCCTTGATGAGTAACTATTCCAATAAACTTCAAGTTAGAAAACCTCTGCAGTTTATGAGCAAATCTACCTACATTATTGGGTTTAACTCCCAGCCTATGATAGTCAACATCCACTTTAATGCAGTACTCAACCTTTAAACCTTTACTCTTAAAGCATTCATTGAGAAGATTAGCCAATTCAAAATTATCAATTCTCAAAATAACTCTCGCATCGCTTTCAATTAATTTGATTAGGCGGTTTAAACTGTTTTTATCAGCAATTGGATATGCCAACATGACAGTACTAGTAATGCCTTTATAAATGAGAGCTTCAGCTTCAGCCAAACTTCCACAGAGAAATCCAGTTGCACCAGCTTGCCTCTGCAATTTAGCTATGAAAGTGGACTTAGTCGTCTTAAACATGGGCCACAAAGCTTTGCCATTGTCCTTCACCATTCTTGCGGCACTTAAAATGTTATTTTCCAATTTTTCAAGGTCAACCAGCACTAATGGTGTGGGTAAATCATGGATCTCCATCATTTACCTCCAGGACTAAGTATGCATTTGAACACTAAAGAGCCTGTTGAAGACGAGGAGGAGCAGTATTTGTGAATTAAGGCTGCAATATTCGAAGAGAAATAATTAATAATATGCCTTTTCAGGCTCCCTAATAAACAAGATTAAGAGAGCTAGCGTTACAAGTGCAATTGAAGTATCAAAGATAAATGGAATTGCCGGATTTAATTCATAGCCAATACCAATCAAATAGCTTATTGGCGTAAGTAAAAATTGATGTAACATAAGCCCTATCGCATTTATCCTACCCCTCAAAGTCCTTGGAGTTAGGTCTGCCTGTAGAGCTCTTAATCCAATTGCAACTGCACTTCTAGTTGTCGTGATTATCGCCATGGCTATAAGGAAGGATGTGAAGTCACTTGCATATATGAATTGAAGGCTTCCAGCAATGAACACTATTGATAGTATTATGCTCGTAATTCTCCTTCCATATTTATCAACTAGCGGGCCAATAAGCATGCCAACCGCAATTGATATGGCGCTCGAAGCAGAAAGAATGACTCCCCAGGAGAGAGTGCTTAAATGCTTTACTTCAGTATAATAAAGTATCCTATATTGACCAACAACTTCACCTATCCTAGACATGAATAAACCTAAAATAACATACCAGACTTGCCTCGGAACCCTCTTTACGGCGCCAATGAGCTCGGATATTGAGTCGCTCAATCCCCCAGTTACTTCACTTCGCTTAAGAGTCTCCTTTAAGAACAAGGTTCTTAAAGTTGCAGCAGCAAGTCCAGAACCAAATTGAAGAGCAAATGCAAGTCTCACACCAAAATCGTATCCATAGGCTTCTATGAGCATTGCACCTAAAGTGGGAGATAGAATCGCAGATATGCTTGGTAGATAGTTTTGAATTGTAAATCCCAATCCCCTATATTGAGGTGGTAATGAATCTGAAGTCATAGCTCTAAGTGCAGGTAAATAGACTACTGCTGATGCAGCAATAACTGAGCTCATGAGAGCCCAGGTCCAGTCTATTGCGAAAACGTAGAAAAGATATGAGAAGGCCATGAAGAAGGTCATGGCTGAAATTATCTTCCTCCTACCCCACTTATCAGCAATATACCCTCCAGGAATGAAAACAATGAACCTAACTATCGAGCCCACAGCAGATATTAGCCCTAAAATAGCAGGGCTTCCACCCAAAACTTTAATTATGAATGGAGCCCTATATGGTTGAGTCAATCTCATGGAAAAGCGCCATATAATCCAGGTCACTAGTAATACGAGAAAATTACCCCTTAAAACAGCCTTCCATGCATGCAGATCCCTTATTGAAGCCTTTCCCCTCTCAATAGCAACGATCTCTTGGGCCTCACCATTACCCTGCATTCAGTTACCCACCACAACTAGTTTATTGGATTATTTCAGCTCTATGAAAAGAAGCTTAAAAGCTTTAGCTATTGAAAGCTAAATAACTGATGTAACTTAAATGGTTATTTTAAAGACACTCCCATCCCTAATCATGTTTTCAAGCATGAACTTCAAGTCCAAAATCACGCGCCTCATTCTCAACTCATGAATTCTCAAGGCCAAGTCCTCTTGCCGCTCCCACTGACCATATAGTCTTTGCTCCCCAATTAACTTATAGAGGCGGTGCCTCAGCTCCCTTGACATGCGCTTAGGCCTCTCCCTAGCATACGGAGAGCCGGGTAGCGGAATAAATGTGTGTGCATGAATTTTAACCCTATACTTACTCGTAATTTCCTCAATAAACCTGAAAGTTTCATTCACATCATCAATTTCTTCACCGGGCAAATTGAATATGAAGTCAAGATCTACTTGAAAATTGAATTCATTTAGTATCCGAACTGCCTCCTCAACGTCTTCAATAGTATGCCCCCTATTAAGCTCCTTAAGCAATCTTGGACTTGCAGTTTGAACACCAATAATAACTCTCTTATTAGAAGCCACCTTTCTCAGCATCTTAGCAGTATCATTGCATATGAAATCAGGCCTAACTTCACTTGGAAAAGTTCCAATGAAAATTCTCGCACCATGCTCAATCTTAAAATAGAATAGCATGTCAATTAGCTTCGAAAGCGCATCCATGCAAAGTTTTGATCCACAACCGCCATAGGAAAGCGCATTTGGAGATATGAACCTTAAGTCAAGCGCATTGAACTCAATGAGCTTTTCAATATAGAACTTTATGCTCTCAATACTCCTATGCCTCATTGAAGCACCATGGGTGAAGGTCACTTGACAGTACTTGCATCCCCATGGACAGCCCCTAGAGATTTCAATTGGCCCAACAATACCCCTCCAATATGGAAATGGAATCGACGCATCTAAACATTTAATTCTCCTTGAAAAACCAGTGAAGTACACATCACCATTGAACTTGAGAGTTAAACCCTTAATCTCAAATAATCCATCGATATTTGAATTCAAAATTGCATTCAAAAGACTAGGTATAATGACTTCTGACTCGCCAATTACAGCTACATGGTATGGTAAGCTTAGAACTGAACCAACTGGATCTCCAAGTGCGTGAGGACCACCAACAATTAAGAACACATTTCTCTTAGTGGCAATCTTCTTAAGCCTACCTAAGAATCCCGATTCAATTAGAAATGGGATTTGAGTGGTCATTAAGCTTTGAATGCCAATAACTAAATCAAGCTTATTTGAAAGCTGAATCAATTTATCTAAATATTCATGATAACCTCTAATTAGGATGACATCATTTTTATCAAAGAGGTTATCAAGAATAGCTAAGACGGTATTCATAGAGTACTTATTCTCCTTACTATAAAGAGCCAGGACTTTGAAATCCATTCGCATCACAATTAATTGCAGATTAAACAGAAATTAACTTTGGGTTTAACTTGGAATAAAAAGGGTAACTGAGGTTGTGCTAATGCTCTTCTAAGAATTCCTCCGCTCTCTCAATGTATTTTTCAATTGCATTTACCAGTCTATCTAGAGACTTAATTAGGGCCTTAGCCATTGCAGCTCTCCTATCCTCGATTAGCTTTTCAATTTGTTTCACTACATGCTCCGCTCTACTAATTAGCTCTTTAGCCATTTTCAGAAACTTCCTTGCTGGCATGACCTTATGTTCTTCGGCCTCCTCTATAAGCTCACTTAGCTTCTCCTTAAACTCAGCAATTTTATCCTTCAATTCCTCCAGCTTATCCTTTAAATCCTCGAATATTTCCTCCACGCTCTTCAACATCTCTTCAATCACATCTATCTGCTTTTCAAGTTTCTCCACTGCCATTCTTATATTGGCTAGTGCCCTCACTGCATGAGTGTAGTTTCCTTCATTAATTAGCTTTTCAATTTCAAATGTTGCGTTCCAAAGTTTATTTAGCGACCCACCTATTCTCAATAATGCCTTAACCATTTCAGTTCTATTTCCTTCTTCAGCCAGTTCAATTAGCCTTCCAGTTTCATCAATGAGCTCCAATAGCTCCTCCCTAACTTCAGATAGTGTATCATTCACCTTCTCCGCAATTGCCTTTCTAATTGCCTTCCTAAGTGCATGTCCAGGCTTTGGTACGGTTATGTTTATATACTCTGAAATACTTGATAGGAGCTCCCTAGTGCCCGCAATATTTTGAATTGCCCTATCAATCGCCTCTAATGCTTTCTCGGAAGCATTGACTGATTGAAGTAACTCTTTAACTCTTGCTAGAATCCCCATCGTCCTATTCAAGTTGAAAATTGCTATTTTAATTCCAATAACAGCTCTTTCAGTTTTATTGTATTTTCCAATTTTCTCAACCAGCTTATCCAGTAGCTTGTTAACATGCATTGAAGTACAATTCACCTTTCTCTCCCGAAGTATCTGCTCTACTCTTCTGAGAACATCAAATGCCCTTCTAATTTTCCCTTTATTTAGAAGCTCAGTTGCATTTTCAATTGCCGGAATAGCCTTTAGTGCTCCTAGCTTACTGGCAATTTTTCTCGCGATTTTCAGGGATTCCCTTATCTTTGCTTCCTCAGCTATTCTGGTCGCATTAGCATGCCTCCTTAATCTAGGCTTTAACTCCCTAAATAGCTCCTTAGCAGCTACAAAGTACTTCTCCAAATCACTTGGCGAAAGCCCCTCTATTTCAGGATCAGTTAAGTTCAATATTAGCTCTGCTCTCTCAAGAACATCCCTAGGTACATCAACTGTTGCATTGAGAATTCTCCTAATAAGTTCTCTCCAAGCCTTCAATCTCACCCTCAACTTTTCAGCTTCACCTTTATCAACTAGACCATTACCTGCCCCAATTGCAGTAGCTGACATTAGCGATGCAAACACTATTAATAGTAGGGCCGCGGTAAGTACAGCTTTACTTCTTCGATAATCAGTCAGCCCCATGCTTACACCGCGAGCAAGTAGCACACCTATCCTAATAAGCTATATCCTGAAACCTATGTGAAACAAAAATGAAACAGTAAAGCAGAAAAGAGTTTAGCAATTAAGTTGGCTTGGTGAGCTGACTTATGATTGGAGGAGGAAGATCTGCAAGCATTAAATTGATGGCAATAATAGCAGCGCTAATAATGCTTACATCAACCTCAGTTATTCAATGCCAGAAAATTGAAACTATAAGAGTTTACTTGAAGAATGATGGTGTTGCAATTGTCGAGCTAAGGGGAACAGCAATTGAAGGCATGAACGAAATCCCCCTACCAATCGAACCAGTAATTCCCTCAATTGAAACCTACATTAACAACACCCTCACACCATCAATATATGTTAATGGAACGTTATTCATCCCATCAACTGGTAATGGGAGCCTTCTAATAAGGTACATTGCAAATACAACATGCACTAATGGCAATCTACAGCTCACAATCAATTGCAGCGATGTAGTTGAGCTGATCATTGAGCCCAAAATAATACTGCTCAGTTTACCCGAGGAAATAGTTGGGGTCGATGAAGTAGACAACAACTTAATTATAAAGCTTAGGGGGCCGACTCAGATAATCTACACTATAGCAGCACCGCCCCCAACCAAGCCACCAGAGGAGGAAAAACCGCCACCAGAAGTGGCTCCAAAACCCCCATCAATATGGGACTACATTTCAAAGCCAATCACGCTAATTATACTAGTAGCTGCAGCTATAATCGTAGTAGTCGTAGCCATTATGAGAAAGAGAAGTAGCCCAGCAATCTCTAAAAATGCTATTGATGATATTGATAGAAGTATAATAGATAAGTTGAAGAAGCATGGCGGAACAGCCCTTCAAAGTGAAATTCAGAGAGAGCTCGGAATCCCCAAAGCAACACTGTGGAGGAGAGTAAATAAGCTAGCAAAGCTCGGCTACATTGAAATTATTAGGGAGGGAAGAAGTAACAAGCTAGTACTGAAGATTAGTAGTTAAGTTGCCCATGAAGCTACTCCGCCATATTTTATAATTTGAAGACACAGTTATTTGTCATGTCGACATGGAGCCCACTATACTTTTTAACTCAATTACTACTTCATCCAAGTCTTCCATGCTATTATAGAAGTGAGGGGAGAATCTGAGGAGACCCCTCCTCTCACTAGCAATTATCTTTCTACCCTCTCTTCGAACAAATTTTCTAATAACGTCACTTACGGATCCCTTTTTCACTTTAACCGTTACTATTGAACCCCTCCTCTCCCAATTCATGGGCGTGATTAACTCAATATTGGGTATTTTTTCAAGCTCTTCGATGAAGTACTGAGTTAGCTTCATGTTATGAGCATATATTGCATTAACACCTATATTGAGAACATAGTTTATTGAGTGGGCCAATCCTATTTTTGCACTATAAGCACTAGTACTATACTCAAACTTTCTAGCTGCATCCGCATATTGAATATCAGTGGATACTTCAAGAGACCACATATCCTTAACCGATCTCCATCCCACTAGTCCTGGCTCCAATTCATCTAGAAGATCATACCTTATGTAAGCTACAGCTGCACCCATGGGCCCAACAAGCCATTTATAGCCTCCAGTAATGTATATGTCTACATCGAGCATCTTCACGTCTAATGGAATGCATCCAGCTGCCTGAACACCATCAACAATTAATATGGCACCTACCTCATGAGCTCTCTCAGCAATAGCCTTTAAATCAAACTTCTGCCCAGTCAAAAACTCTACATGACTCAAGCAAACAGCCCTAACTTCCTCATCCATTCTTGAAATAAGCTCCTGCTCATCAATCAAGTAGTTCCTAGACCTAATTAGCTCTAAACTCCACTTCTTCTCCTTACCTACCCTAATCCAAGGATATACTACTGTGGGAAACTCTATATTGGTTGAAAGTATTTTACCGCCCCCCTTAAGTGCCCAAGCAATTGAATTTAATGCTTCAGTTACACTGCTGAATACGGCTACCTCATTTTCACTGCACTTGAATAGTCTAGAAGCAGCAGTTCTAAGTTCCTCGAAAACTGTGGCCTCCCTCTCCTCATCCAAGTAGATAGTGCCTTCCATCAATACCTTCTCTAGAAAAGCCTTCATAACCTCAATAACAGGCTTAGGCGTCAAGCCTATACTGGCAGTATTCAAATAAACATATCTTTCTAATGCAGGGAAATCCCGCTTGAAATTTCTCATAAGGACACCAAACACACTTTATGCTTTAAATTAGAAATAGGTATTGTAAAGTATTTAACAGCAAGCGTCATAATAAAATGCAAGTGAAGATCCACCATGAAAGAGGACTCTAGAGGTAGCTTTAGAAGTATAGTGGCGATTTCAATATCGATTTCGCTTCCAGCATTGATGAGTATAGGCATAGTACTGCCGAATTATATGGCATCTATGGGGTTGAGCATTGCAGCTATAGGTTATCTCTATTCGATTAGAGCGGTGGTAAGGGCATTAACCAGGCTACTTTATGGAGCAGTTCAAGCTAAATTTCCAAGTGAAAAATCCCTTTTCATCGGCATGCTCGTGAGATGCCTAGCATTTTATATCCTATTCACGGCCTCAAACACAGCATTAATTGCTACTGGAATACTTGTACTAGCAGTATCTGAGGGATTAATTGAAGTTACATTCCTATCAGCTACAGCTCAAGCCCTAACCGATACTGCGGCTACTGCACTTGGATTTGGACTCGCGCTATCAATTAGACAGAGCCCAACAATAATAGCACCAGTGCTCACCGGCTACATAGCAGACTTCATTGGATTAGGAAATGTTTTTGCAATAGCATCAATTCTATCATTAACATCAGCCCTGATATCTCTGAAAATCCAAGTAGATGGTCAAATTAGAAGAAAAGAAATAGGTCATTCAATGAGAAGCTTTAGGAGGATACTCAATAAGAAATTCACTTTACTATTAATTGCAACCTCAATATTCTTCGCCTCAATATCCTCATTTCAGCCAGTATTCTCCTACTGGATAATCAATGAAATGAAGTTGAGCTACGCAATTCTAGGCCTAATAGTATCAATAGGCTCATTCATAGCGCTCTTCTCTAGAATCTATACTGGCTATTTAGCGGATAGATTCGGTTGCATTAACATTCTAATACTAGTTGGATTTTTAAGGTCAATACTAGTGCTCATGCTACCGCTATCAAATAATGCATGGATTATCGCATCAATTTATGCTCTTAGAAGATCAATCATGGCCGCCCCTCCAAGAAATGCTTTAATAGCAAACATGTTTCCCCCCGAACACTATGGACTAGCCTACGGATTAATTGGAGCTTCAATTGATATTGGCAGAATTATTGGGCCAGCAATCACTGGACTTATAATTGATAGCTATGGATTCCACATGGGATTCATATTCATGGCCATACTTCTAGCCCTCTTCAGCTTAGCAATGCTAATATTAAAGTCAATTGCTTGAAAGCAACTTCACTTAAATAGCTCAAGTATAAACTGAATACCATTACTCCGCACTTCTAGATGATTTTTTCATGGAGATTTTAGCCATTCTATACTTCAGGTAAATATAGGCTATTATGAGGAAGGAAGTTATCACTGAAACCACAATTATAACAGTAAATACCGATAAGCTATAGCCTAATAACTCGATCGTTAAGGTTGGAGGCTTCCCCAATGGTATGCTTGCCCTAATATTTATCGTCTTTTCAATAGACATGTAGCCTGCCTTGAATATGGTGATGGTTAGTTTTAGTGATTCCATCTTCTGCCTAACAATTAAACGCGCCATGCCATTCTCATCAGTCACATTTGATCCGGCAATAACCTCCCCACCACTAATACTCCATGAAACCCTAGCCCCACCAATTGGAGCACCATAACTGAAGGCATAGACCTCTACTTCAAACTCCTCATTCAATTTAACTACCTCTGGAGCAATAACTCTAACTTCGGCTGGCATGAGAGTCGTATTTATTAGTGCAAAACCTGAAATGAAGCCATTGGCGATGGCTGTAATTACTGTTGACCCAGAATTAATAGTCGATTTAAATGGTAGTACTATGTAGTTTTCACCCCTCCTAATAACAGCTGTTTGCTTAACAATTCCAACTGATGGTATAGATGATGATAGTCGCACGACAACATCCCTAAATGCGTAAACTGGAATGCCATTCAAATCTTGAATTTGAACTACAACTACATCCTTCAGCTCTCCATTAGCAATAAGCAATGGAATGGCTGAGTAAACTGCCAATTTCATGGGGATTAAGCCTTTAATATAGAGGTGCTCTGCATCAGGCTCCAAGTTCTCAGCTAAAGCTACAATTGCAGTCCTCCCAGTAGTGAACTTCGTAGTGAAACTCGCACACCCATAATAGCTTCCAGCCTCAATTACTAAGTGATCGTCAGATAAGCCTACATCCAAGTTTGCTGAGGATAAATGAACCCTAATATCCCTATCAGCCTTAACCGGCCTATCATGATCATCAAGCAACTGCACATAAATAACTTCATGTGAAAGCCCATCTGGAAGCAGAATGGATGGATTAAGTGCTATCATTAGTTTGGATGGAATGCTTCCCGGCTCTACAGTTCGAATCGTTATATTGCAGGGCTGAAAGCCCTGAGCGGAGGCAGTTATGATTGAAGAGCCAGTACTACCCATAACTCTAAACTTGACCTTACAATAGCTACTTCCCCTCTTAATAACCGCTATTGCTGGAATGGAAATTACATCCGTATTTGATGAAGTTAAAGTGATAACTACATCAGATAAAGCAGTAAGAGGTAAACCCTGCGAATCAATAAGCTGAATCGAAATAAAACCAGTAAAACCTTTTTCAGCAGGAATTTTATTGGGAGACATTACTATTTTCAGCTGGAAAGGCGGATTTGCAGCTGAATATGGATGAACAGTTCTTAAAACAGCACTACCACTAATAAAGCCCTGAGCAGAAGCAGTAATAATTGTTTCACCAGGATGAGTAGTAGTATTGAATTCAGCGACTGCAAAGGATGATCCGCATGGAATAATTAATTCATCCACTATGGTTCCAACATTGAGATTTGATGAGGATAGATTAACAATAATACTCTCATCCAAAACCACTGGATACCCACTCAAATCCTGAATCTGCACATATACGCACTTATAGCTTCCACCATCAGCTGGAATAGTTGGAGGACAAATGTAAACAGCCAATTTCAATCCTAAACCGGGACCCTGCGCATTTGAATATTGATTTACTGCTTGAACTGAAATAATGATTAGAGCAAGTAATATTAGCTTAGTAGATAAGTATTTTAAGCTCAAGCTATATTGCATCACGAAGTAACTGAAACAAGCATATCTATAAAACTTTACGCTACAGCTTAATAGCGGTTTTCCGACCACTAAATTTCTCAAGCATTTCAGGTATCGCCTTATCCCACTCATCAGCTCTATCCAAAACTGAAATAAGCTCACCAATCACATTTTTAAGCCTTGAAGCTTTAACGTGAGCACTTGATATGAGAAGCGCCATTTTACCCTCCTTAAAACTTAAGCTTACAATCCTCCAATCACCAACCTCTAAATCAATGCTTCTCACTTCTCTATGAGAAGTGCATAGCCGATAGAGCTGCTTAAGAAATTTTTCATTAAGCCCCTCAGGTAATGCTTCACTCTCAATACCATAAGCCTTAATTTTAAATCCAAGCATTCCAGCTTCTAAAACCACTACCGCTATTGGCATGAAAGCCTTCTCTTCACCTATGAAGCCTAGATCAACCGCCAACCTTGCTTTTGAAGTGAGAATTTTAGATAGCAAGCTCTCCCGCATCCTAATATATTCTCCAAAAGCAATTTCACCCTCAATAAATCTTTCATCAAGCTCCCTCAACTCCCTCTTAACCTCATCAACACTCAAAAATCCTCTCGAAATAGGAGTAACACTACATTCCCTCTCAAACTTCACTGACGACTTAACAGATAGATTTGACATCTTAATCTTATAAAACTCTAAGCAGAGCCTACATACTTCAAGAGGTATTTCATCTGCATCAACATAACACTCCTTTTCACGTAGGAAAATGCATCTCCTAGCACCATGCCTCATCTACCACCTCCCCCCTTAATATGGGATATTAGGAGCCAAAGCGCAATCGCAACTATAGTGAAGAGCAGACCATAGAAGGTCTTTAAGAAAAGTATTGGCAAGCCTATTATAGGAATTCTCAGAGCAACCCTACCAATAACATTTTCAGGGGGCAATAGCCATGGATCAGGATTTAAATTAGCATCACCCTTAGTCCTAAAATAATATCCCCCCGAACTAACAACCCTCTCAACTACTCTATGAACAATTGGAGATGGAGTAAACTTATCATAAGGATGAGGAACATGAAAGACAATAATATCCCCCACACCAACATCACTAGGATCGACACCGACAATCAATATTAAATCCCCAATATTAAGTGTTGGAGCCATGCTGCTCGAAGAAACAACGTAGATAGGCACATAAGTTCCAAGCATAAAGGCAATAACCAAGTAAACTTCACAAATCACACCAATAATAATGCCAGTCCTAATCAAGCCTAAAATTGAGGATGCAAAGCTTCCCCTATATCTAATACCTTGACTACTAGACTTAGGTGATCTGGCAATGGAAATAGCTTCAACAGTCGTAGTAGAATCACTACGTTTAACCGAAACAACCCTGCCACTATCATCTCTAATCAAAAGAATTTTACTCGAAGAAGAACTTCTATCCCCAGAAAACGTTATTAAAGCATCAATTCCCAAGTAAAATAATCCACCAACACATGCCCCAAGAAGAGCTGTATAGAAAAATGCAGTCACCCTAGAAGAATAAAAACCTCCCACCAACATAAATATCAGCAAGCTAAGTAGAGCTATAGCAGATGCAAAACATAAGCCACTAAACAGCTTAACAAACTTCAATTACCCTCCCCCCAAATTTAAAATAGGGAGGAAAATTTGAAGTCTATGGCATGGCACAGAGCATGGTACTAATCATCCCTCGCTAACACTAACTGGTTCAACCTCACAGTAGAACGCTGGCTCTATATTCCCCGAGCCGGTTAACCAAGCATAGCCCCACATCTCAACCTTAACATGCCATGTTTTAGTACAATCGCCAGTAGTGGTATCAATCACTACCTCAGGCTTTGTTAAAGTTAGATAGGCATAACTAATAGGTTCCGTATCGGCGTACACTGTAACATTGACTATTAAATATCTCAAATACTGTTTAAGTTCTCCTGCGTTTAGTAGCATCACACGAACAACTCTTTTAACACTTGAAAAATCAGATGTGTGACTAATGGTGAATATTTCTACTTCAGATTTATGGAACCAACCCCACAATGGTACTTTTATTGAAATATCCTGTGAAGAAGAAGTTACGGTAGCTAGGTCACTGGAAGTTATGCTGATAGTCTTTACGTTACTTAACTGTGCCCATGCAGCTGAGACTCCTAAAAGCACTAGCATTATAAATGCTGTGACATATAGCTCTTTTTTCATATTGTAGCCTCCGAGGCTACCTGCATCTATGTTTCTCAGCGAGTATTTAAGGCCTCGTAATACGCATCTATATAAATAATGTCGAATCGGTGTTTAACAAATGTTTATCACATGTTATTCTTCAATTCAGTACTTCCAAATACCTCTATGGTTGCACCAGTAAATACATCTAGAAATCTGCTTTTAAAGTATTGCTTGAGTAGTTTTCTTGCGAGATTGCCTGTGCAGTGTGCTGGTCCAATTATTTTTACATTGTATTTTTCTAGGATGGGGATTATTTGGATTGCTTGGTATGCGTTTATGTGGTATCCACCTATTAAAGCATATATTGAAGTTGTTTTTAGGAGACGGCATGTTCTATTGAGTATTTTGGGAATTCCTGGATGTGAGCATCCAACAAGTATTATTGGTCCTTTACCCCTTACATTTAGAATGAGTGACTGCTCCTTTATGCTATGCCCGAGCACTCCGGTAGTTATTGCGCCACTAAATATTTCGACTGGTGATTTGCTATATATGAACTCTATGAAACTGCTCTTGTATACTTGCTTTTCCGGTAACAGTATTTTTACTGGATGCATTCTTTCCTCATAATATTTTATTGCACCTTTTAGGCCGCCGGCATGATCTCCATGCATATGACTTATTATGATCCAGTCAATCTTATTTAGGTCTACGTGAAGTATGTTTGCATTATGTTCTATGTATTTCCAATCACCATTTAAATCAAATAGGATATTTCCATTTGAAGTTTCAGCTACTATTGATAAGCCCCAAGTTGATATTAAGTTTCGATTTGAAACTGTACTTAACCTATTATCTATTAATACTGTTAGCTTCACCCATTCAAGTAGATTTTCGGTGAGCATTATGCATCGATAATAGTTTTGTGCAATTGAACATTTTAATATTAACCACATATATTTGTTAGCTGAATGCTGCATGGAGGCTTTGCCTTTAAATGACACGTGAAGGTATGGTACTATTTTGGTGGAATCCTCACCTTTGTTCTTGGCTTTGGATATCTCTTTCTACTATGCATGATGTGCATGTCTATCATGAGCTCAGCCATTTTAATTGCAGCTGCAGCTGGATCTATTACTGGCACACCTACTTCTTCTTGAACTTTCTGTGCTATTCCAGCGAAGCCAAGACAGGATAGAACTATGACTTGAGCCCCATCCTCTTCAATAGCTTTTTTAGCTACTTCAATTACTTTCCTAGCTGTCTCATCTAGGTTTTTCCTTAAATCTGAGACTGGAATGTTTATTGATCTTATTGATGCAAGCTTATCGGTTAGCCCGTACTTCTTGACCATTTCATATTCATGTGGTATGAGCTCTTCTAGGACAGTTATTATTGAGAACTTGTTTCCAAGCATGCTTGCTAAGTGCAATGATACTTCCCCGGGCCCTATAACTGGTATGTCGAGTAATTCCCTTGCAGCTTCAACTGCCGGGTCGCTGAAGCAGTAAATTATTACTGCATCATACTTTTTATCTGCATCCTTAATTTTCTCTATTATAGCTGGCCCAGCAAGTACTTCATCATAATCCCCCTCTATAGTCTCTGGACCCCAGTCTATGCATGTTACTTCAAATTCAGTGTTCATGCTCGTCATAGACTTGAACATCTTCCTCCTCTCTTCCAATACCTCCCTGCTCATTCCATAATTTGGAATTACAACTAGAATTTTCATGTAAATCACCACAATAATAATGTTAAAAATATGATTTGAAATTAACTTGTTAAAGCTAGGCTTGCTGCTTCTCCCAGAAGTCTAGTGGTGGCTTATGCTCTGGCGGTATTGGTGGCTTATACTTTCTACCTCTCAATCTCCTTTTATGCTCTTCCTTAGCCTTATCGAGAAGCTCCTTATTTGTTAATAGGTCTAATGCTGTTGCAGCCATGACTTTGGCTGCAAATATTAGTGCTTTATGGGCTATTCCAGCTCTACTTTGAGCTACAACTTGCCATGAATGGCCGGGTGTGCCTAGGGCATAGGTTGCTACGCTAAATTCAACTGTTGGCGTGATCCAGCTTACATCAGCTACATCAGTTGAAGCAGGGAATACTTCTCCTTCACCCCATGGATCTGGAATTTCGTCGTCAACCAACTTATCTATTAGCCTCTCCCATCCAGGCCTCTTAGACTTCCTCAAAGCATTAATTTTAGATTCTCTTGGTATGGTTTTAGCTATTTGCTTTAGAAATTCGAGCTCATTTTCACTGTACTTTGGGAGCCCAATTTCCCTCATGTTTTTAACTATTAATTCAGCTATGGTTCTATTGGGTATTAAATTAGATATTCCACTTATAAACTCTATTTTGACTTCAGTTCTAGTCATTAATGCTGCTCCCTTAGCTATGTCAAGTATCCAATTGTAGATTTCATCTACCTGCTCTGGCTCTGGAGCCCTAATGTAATACCAGCTTCTAGCATAGTCTGGAACTATATTTGGCTGTGTGCCGCCCTTTTCAATTATGTAGTGTATTCTGGCTTCCTGAATTATGTGCTCCCTCATGTAGTTCACACCAACATTCATTAATTCTACTGCATCGAGCGCGCTCCTACCTTCTTCAGGTGAACCCGCTGCATGGCTGGCTTTACCATAGAAATGGAATTTAACCGACTTAACTGCTAAGCTACTCTTCAATGTAACTGCATTCATTGAGCTTGGATGATGACTTATAACTGCATCAACATCATTGAAGTAGCCTGCCCTAACCATGAATACTTTGCCATCAAAGTTTTCTTCTGCTGGGCATCCAAAGAACTTAATTGTACCCTTAATTCCATGCTTCTCCATCGCATATTTAACTGCCAAAGCTGCAGCCATACCTGATGTACCATGAATATTGTGGCCGCATCCATGACCAGGTGCACCGGGCTTCAAGGGCTCTCTATAGGGCACTGGCTTCTGCGATAAGCCCGGCAATGCATCGTATTCACCCATAATTCCTATTACAGGCTTACCCTCACCCCAACTAGCAACAAAAGCAGTAGGCATACCAGCAACTCCACGCTCAACTTTAAAGCCATGGCGTTCAAGCTCATCAGCCAGTAGCTTCGAAGACTTAAACTCTATTAAACCAAGTTCAGCATACTCCCAAATCTTATCACTAATCTCAGTAATTCTATCCCTGTTTTCTTCAAGCCACTTAAAAGCCGTACGCTTAATCTCCTCAACCAAATTTCATCCCCGAGAAAAATGGGATTAAAACACATATAAATAGACTCAATAAACTTCAAGCGATTAAGCTCCAAAAACTGTAGATTAAATTAGGTGAATAATGAGTTAACTGGAGTATTTCAAATGAAGAATTATTGGGGGTTTACTTTTATATTGCTGTGCTGGTTGAACATCAGTATTGCTGACTACTTTCCGGACTATCTTCTCTTCCTCACAACTAGTATTATACAGATTACTGCAACTGCGATAATAGCTCCAATTACTGCTAGATCCATGGTGCTGAATACTTTGAGCTTAACGGTTATTGGCCCAGTAATATTCACCGTCTTTTTATCGGTAGTTAATCCAATTGAAGTTACTTCATATGTTCCAATTGGTACTTGCCTGAAAACTGCAGTTCCATCAGCTTTAGTAACCTCTTCAATGGGAGTTCCATCGGGTAGAATTGCTTTAACTTTAATTCCACTTGCAGGTATGCCAAGCATTCCCGTAACTAATACTTTTAAAGTATAGACTTTCGTGCGTGCAGTCACATTAATGTCTTCAGCAACCCTAATTGACTCCCTAAATACTTCAGCTCCTCTCCATAAAACCCTCACATCATATGAGTCCTTCGGCAGCATTAGGAATTCAGCTCTACCCTCAACATCAGTATATGTTGAGTTAACTAGCTCCCCACCCCTATAGAGCTCCACTAATGCTCCAGCCAATACCGCATTTTCATGATCGATGGATTTCAGCATCAATTTGAAGCCGAGCTTCACTTCAATTTTAACAACTGAATGCTTATAGGTGACTGTTATTATGTAGCTTGTTGGAGTCTCCTTATACTCAAAGGGTACCTCCTTACCCTTCACGATCACCCTTATATCATCTATTGAAAGACCTGCACGCTCCAGCATGTCCTTTTGAATTGAAATGGTTAAATAACCCTTAGTTCCGGGAGCACCCTCAACCTCAGCAATTATAGTGTTCTTCTTAAGCTCTATTTTCTTCAATGTCGAGTTGGTTACAACCTCCATTTTAATCGGTACTTCTTCAACCACTTTTAATGTCGGCTTCTTCTCAACAACTTCAGTTTTAGTCTTCACAGTTTTACCGACAACAACCTCAACCACTTTACCCTCAACTTCTACAATACTCGACTCACTTCTCAAGTAATTCCCATCTCCCTCCCAAACTGCTTGAATTCTCCAAGTACCCTTAGTATCAATTATAATTGAAACTTCATATCTGCCAGACTCATCGGTTAAGGCTGGATACTCGAACTCCCTATCTTCAGGATCTACAACCTTGATCTTAACATTGAATTCTGGAAGAGGCCTATTAGCCCAAGATTTAAGCTCACCGCTAATCCTAACTTCCTCACCCACATTAACTTCCACTTTATCAACCTCTATGGTTATAGTTGTTGGTGCACTCTTAACTTTCAAAGATACTTCTGAGCTCGTAGCAGGCTCATAGTTTTCATTGCCCTCCCATGAAGCTCTAATACTATAATCTCCAGCTTGCCTTGGAGTCCATTCATAGCTGAATTCACCATTATCCCCAGTCTCTACAGTTACAATTTTAGTCCATGACCCACCTTCATAGCTATACTCGATCATTACTTCAATACCTTTAAGTGGTGGGTCAAGAACTCCACTAATCGTTGTTGATTCCTCTAAAGTTATCTCATCAGGATCCACTGAAATAGTTAGTTTGGATGAAGCTCGTAAAACTTTAAGAGTAGTAGTTCCCGTTGCACCCTCATAAATGTCTGTACCGGGCCATGAAGCAATTATCTTGAAAACTCCAGTTCCTGGGGGAACCCATTCATATTCGAAGCTACCATCAGCGCGCGCCTTTACAGTAGCTATAAGCTTTTTAACACCCTCATGCTCATATTGAAGAGTAACGGTTTGATCAGCTCCGGCTTCAGCAGGCTTAATGTATCCAGTAATCTCAACTTTCCCTCCAAACTCAACTTCATCTGGAGAAACCTCCACTACAATTTCAGATGGCTTCTTCACGACACCGAGCTTAGCAGTAGAGCTTGTTGAAGGCTCAATTTGCTCAGTGCCACTCCACTTAGCATAGATATTGTAGGTTCCAAGCTTAGGTGGCTTATAGGAAATAGAGTATGAGCCATCAGAATCAGATGTAACAGTCAATTCCGCGCTCACAGGTCCAGAAATTACTATTGTAACTTCAACAGGTACTCCCGGATCGGGATCTATATCACCGCTAATAGTAGTTGATTCACCAATTGATATAGTGCTTGGTCTAATGCTTATTGTAATTTCACTTGGAATTCTCACTAAAAACGTAGTGGAAGCAGTGGCTTCCTCACCAGTAGCTCCATAATAAGCACTAACTTCAACAACGTACTTGCCTAGAGGCCAATCTGATCCAATTCTAAATGAAGTTGAATAGAAACCACTAGTATTTGTACTTAATTGATCTACGAATTTCAGATTTCCATCAGGATCCATAACCTTAATTCCAACAGAGGCACCACTTACAGGATTCCCATCAGCCAGTACTTGACCGCTAATAGTAACTAATTCACCTCTACGATAGGATGGCTCATCGGTGTCCACTGAAACTGAGAGTATTGGTGAGGCTGAAAGCAGAGGTGTAAGTAAAAACATGATGGCTATAAGTGTTGAGCAAGCTAGCACTAAATGCCGCCTCTTCAAGCATATTAAATACCCCATACTCAAATACCTCCCCCCTCACCGTTTAGGTGAGGGTTTGGGAGAGAAAAACAGGGGGAGTTTGAGGTCATGGTCTGACCTCAAACGTCATTTCGTATACTTCGGCTAGTGGTCTCCATCCAGGAATTCCTGGCCAAGTTGTCCAGACAAATATCTTGACAGTATAGGTTCCGGCTACTGCATTAAGTGGCAGCGTGAAGCCAGTAGCTAGTCCAATGCGCTCACCTGGTCTTATTTGCGTTGTTAATACTCCTATGAATATTGGCTCCATTTCCGGTGTAAACACTTCAGCCACTACTAGAGATGGAATTTCATATCTAGTTGCAACAGTCGCATTTATAACTACAAATTCACCTGGCTCAAACTCGCTCTTCTCTAATCCAGCTAAAGTCATTGTCTTTGCTTCAATTACTTCAGCCTCAAATCCTACAACATTGAATGTTGTAGTTGAAGTTCTATAGTCACCCATGTCATCTAGAGCAGTAATCTCTACTTCATATGTTCCAAGTGGAGACTCGATCTTCAATGGAACTTCAATTACCCCCTCATACTCCCCTCTATTTGGCTCTAAGACAGTCTCAAAGAACCTGCCGACATAGGGAGCTGAAACCTCTACTTTAACCTTAGCAATATTGGATAAGTCATCAGCCAAGTTTAATGAAACAGGTGCTACTTCACCAGGCTCAACTTCCTCTGGAACTTCAACACTTATTTCCGGTGGATCATTTACAGCATACTTAGCTACGTTAACCGTGAACCTGAGATTATCAGTTTTCTTTACATTTACCTCTCCAGCAGTATAGTAGTACATGTAGAACCAGTTCTCATCCTCAACCAAACCATATCTGAATAGGAAGTGGTCTCCAATTAGAATGAATTTAGCCTGCGTCTCAGAATGCTCATAAGCTCCAGCAGTAGCACCTCCAAATACTTCCCTATGAAGCCATGGCAATCGATAAGCATGCTCAACAGCTGTAGCTACTAGCTCAGCATTTTCTCGAATTACTAGCGTGGTTGCATAATATAGATGCGTAATGTTACTTACTCCCCAAGCTATTGGATGCGTAGTATTAAAGTGCTCAGCTACACCAGCAAAAACCATGTACGTATAGTATTCAGTAATCAGCTCCGGAGCAATCCATCCCCACACCATTGAAGTCCATTCTATTGGAACGGCATAAGCAAATATTATAGATTTACCAGCATCCAGTAGCTTAGGTAGAGCTTCAGTTCTTGCTAGAAACTCCTCGCAACCTATAAGCGAAGCTGCCTTATACTCTGAGCTATACATGATGCTCCATGGATCATCAATGCCGAAATCAAACATTACTTGCCTCAATGAATCAACATCGATTCCTGCCTCAGCAACCCCCTTCCACCATCTGAAAAGTCCGCCAACAGGAATATAACTATAAACGCCACCCCATAAGTACTCTGTTAACGTGAAGTGATGTACATCATCATGAAGAATCTTGGCTATGGGCTCTCTAACAATAATCTCCACTGGAACTTGAATTAGCACATCACTTCCATTTAAAAGCTTAATGTAGCCAGTATAGGTTCCAGGATTAACTGCTTCTATCTGCAATAGCTGGGTTAATATGCTTTCAGTGACGTTACCTAAGAATACCTCGGAGCCGACTAAATACCATGGTCCGTGAATGAAGGCACATGGAATTGGTTCGTATAACCCCCAATATACATCCCAATTAGTACGTAGCACTCTGTGCACAGCTGGGTAAACTCCCATTGGGAGCTGCATGAAGCCGGCAATCTCAGTGATATTACCTTCAATTACCAAACTTGCATCAACTAAGCCAGCACTTGTGATAAGCTCTAGGTTTATGATCTTAAAGTCGCCTGGAAAAGCTGTTATTAATGGTGCACTGAAAGATGAAATTTCCTTTGGCAGTATAGCTAACACTTCGCATGCTGGACCAGACCTCAAAGTTTTATTAACAACAGCAATTTCTACCGATTGATTGACCGCATCCCAGATAATGAAGTTATATGAAAACTCAAAGCCGTAGATTACCTCCGTATAGGTATAGTTGTATGATGGAACATATGCTGTAACATTTGCATAGCTTAATCCCATAGTTTCAATTGTAAACTCTATGGTTAAGTAATCGCTTTCACCAGCATCTAGCCTAACTACTTTGCTTGTACTATTAACTAAGTCTCCGAATTCATCGTAAACTTCAAGCACTAGTTTAGCAGTTATGTTCTCTAATCCAATATTCACTGCATGCAACGTTACTAGGGTAGTAGCATTACTATATGCGTACACTGGATGCTCAAGTTCAAGATATAGTGCACCTACTTTTGGCGGAGATATAAGCTCCTGGAAACCGGCCCAGTAAACCAAGTTTATTAGTAGCTCTCTATTATGCTCTCTATAAAGTGACTTTGTGAATAAATCGTTATCAGATACTACTACAACTCTACCAGAACCCTCAGACTCCCATACTGCCACACCCGGATAGAATGGGTCCATAACTATTACAGTTGCATTTTCACCTATCACTTCAAGACTAGCTAGTGGTCCACCAAAATACACGCTGGCAACGTCATAGGGTTGAGTTGTAGCTAGATGAGAAATTATTTCAGTTGATAATCCTCCACCAGCAACACTTCTCCAAGTAATATTGAAGCTCTCTGTAATGGCAGCCGCTAAGTCGATGTTATCATCTCCAATTACAATTAATGAGCCGCCTGCAATTTTCACCCATTCAACGAGCGCAGTAATATTGTACCTTGTAGAGTTTCTTGGATTGTAGATTATTAGAACATCAAATGGCCATGGTTCTTCTCCATAAATATATCCCACTATACTTTCATTTGCATCTTCGGGAGTAATGAAGAACGTGTATGCACCTTCCTCCCACATCTCCCATTCAGCTGAAGACAACTCCTCCATGTCACTTGAATCCTCATATGTTATTGCCACGAATAAGCTCGATAAATAACCCATAGATCGCAACTCTTCATATGGGTAGTACATTAATTCGGTTACCGACTTGGGTTGAACGGATATTAACCTATTAGTGAGATTTAAACTTAATATTTCATAGGCTTTAAGTGCATCTACTAAGCCTGCGCCTTGCTCACTCTCATCATAGCCAAGGTCTTTAGCTCCACTCACCAGTGCAGCTTTAATTGCCCTTGGAGTAGCCCCTGGAAATGCCTGTAATAGTAGTGCTACAACTCCACTAACTACTGGAGTTGCCATTGAAGTACCCCAACCCTCTAGGTAGTATATTCCCTCTGGCTGTAGTCCAGCCCATGTCGTGTTCCACTTACCATTAAATCCTGCATATGCAGCGATTACGGCTACACCAGGAGCTATTATGTCCGGCTTAGGCCACATCCAGTATGGTGCAGGACCTCTACTGCTGAAGAATGCTGGCTCACCAGTCTTATAGCATGCACCAACCGATATCACTTCAAGTTCATAGGCTGGCGATGATATTGAGAAGTAGCCTGGCCCCTCATTTCCAGCTGCAACCACTACAACAACTCCCTGCTCAATAGCCCATTGGATAGCCAGGTACAATGGATCTGCTTCAGGTGGTAAAATAGAGTAGCCCCCCAAGCTCATTGATATTACATCTGCTCCATGCTCAACAGCCCATATTATTCCATCTATTATCCATTCAGCATACCCCCAGCCCTCCCGAGAAAGCACTTTTACATTTAATAGGCTTGCCCCAGGTGCAATCCCTCTACACATTCCAGGGGCTATTTGATACTCTATGGGCTCCAATTGTACATAATCAATATAGCCCACGCTTCCTGTAACACCTTTTCCAGCAATTATGCTTGCTACATGAGTACCATGCCCGAAGTAATCGTATGGATCAGGCTCCTCTGGTACTGCAGAGTACCAGCCAATTACTTTACCATTGAGATCTGGATGGAAATCATTTATGCCAGTATCAAGAACTGCAACAATAACTCCTTCACCAGTATACCCCATCTCATATAGATCTGTGGCATTGACAAGCTCGGCGATTTCATTGAGGAATGTTGGATAGGTTCCGAGATGAGGATAGGTTTCTCCTGGAATGAACGTTGCATTCGCATTAAAGAACTCGATGCTCCTTCTGAGATCAAGAATTGGCACTTTCACTTTATAGTTTAGGAATAATTTTTCGACACCAGATATCTTGGCGATCTCCATGATGGCTGCTGGAGTAGCAGTTATAGATATTAAGCTCAAGGGCTTAATCGTCCTATTTATGTAAACCCCAGACTTTCCCTCAAGTTCATTAATTACCTTACCATAAGCCTCTGGAATGCACTTTATAATTACATTAACATGCTCCTCAGATTCAAGTCCTAGTTCAGATAATACATTAGCTAGTGGCGGAGTAATTACTTGCTTAACTTCATTTGGTAAGTCAACTGGGAATTGCGATTCATTAGACGCGGCAAGAGGTGCTTGGAACATTAAGCTGCTTGACAGTGACACAAGTAATATGATGGTTAATAAAAGCGCTCTCACTTTTCTTATAAACATGTAGGATGACATCAATACAATATTAATGATAAAAATAAAATAAATTTTTCCCCTTTCAAGTGAAAATTAATATTATTTAAATTCATATAAATATACGTGGTATGAAGTTTTAATAAGGTATATTTATTCTTATATTCTAATCAATAGAATAGTTTTACAAACATGTTAAGTTAACCGTCATAATTTTAAAGTCTAGTTAAATCCAGCATTGTTACTTTTAATTTTCCTCAGATTTCAAATTTACTTCAAAGCTCTAAATATCATCCATTATTTTCACTTACTTTAGTTTTAAATGTTTCTTATAATATTTAGTTTAACGGGCTCTACTCGAATATTTGAAGTATGCTCTCATCATTTCCGTATATACTTCAATGGCTTTCATTAATGTTTTTATCTCTACATACTCATTTGCCATATGTGCGTTGCCTCCTTTTGGCCCGAAAACTATTGATGGTATTCCTGCTTCACCAGTAATTACATTTGCATCAGTTATGGTGGCTCTACATTTTATTTTCGGGTTTACTCCCAAAACTTTCCTGTAGGCTCTCTTAAAGGCTTTGACTATTAGTTCATTTCTATTAACTTCATATCCCATGTAGGTTGGGGGTTTAACTGAAATCTTAATCTTAGACTTTATGTTTGCCTTTGAAGCTAAGCTATGAAGCCAATTAATCACATCGTCTATTGATTCTCCAGGTAAAGTTAGTCTATTTACCTCGAATACGCATTTGTCTGGTATGGTTACAGTATATATTTTATATCCACCTTCAATTTTCAGTACTGTTGGTTGAATGAGACCGAATTTTTTGCTCTTAATCGGCTTGCTTTTAGCTATTAATGCTACTATCTTAGCTGCGTCTTCAACAGCATTGATTCCAAGCCAAGGTCTAAAGGCGTGTGAAGCTTTGCCCTCAACCTCTACTTCCAACAATACCTTTCCAGTTGCACCTATAACTGCTGGTGTACTTTCATCTGCAAAATATGGTTCCGCAATAATCGCTGCATCAGCATTAACCTCTTCAACTAGCTTCCTTGCACCCTTCGAGAAACCCTCCTCATCTACAACAGCGGAGTATATTATTTGACCATTAAAGTCCGGATTTTCCTCAACAAACTTCCTTAAAGCATGAATTAACGCTATTAGGCCTGCCTTCATGTCGCATGATCCAAGCCCATAGAGCCTATCATTGGAAATCCAAGGTTTAAATGGATCGCGACTCCAACCACCTCCCGGAGGCACAGTGTCTATGTGACCATTAAGTAGCAATACTCTTCCAGGCTTTGATTCTCCAACTCTGCAAATTAAGTTGTATCTATCACATTCAACATGTTGCAATTGCGACTTGAATCCAAGACTTCTCAGAATATCAGCTAAAACCTTAACTCCCTCACCTTCATTTCCAACTATACTGGGCGCACTAATCAGCATTTTTAGATGATTGATAACTTCCCCATACACAACCTACATTAAATCGGGAACCTTAGTTAAGCATTTTGAATTAAAGTGAAATTAAGGATATGGAAAGCTCTAAATCTACATTTCATGAAAACAAATTCAAATCCATAGACTTAAAACCTTCACAATTTTTATACTCATAGATTCGGCTTAATTGTTAGGTGGGTTACTTGACCCTCATATTGAGCTCTGAAGTTGAGAGTGAAATTTTAAGGAATCTATCAGTTAGAGAAGCCTATAAGCACATGGAGTTCCTAGTAAATGAGGTTGGCGAAAGGCTTGCGGGAACAAGGCAAATAGTGAAGGCTGCAGAGTACATTACAAGTACACTTAGAAAATACGGGTTAAACGCTTGGATCGACAAATTCTATATTTATCACAGCTATCCAGGGCAAGCTGAGCTCAAGATAATTGAGCCTGAAACAAGAACAATTGAAGCCAAGCCGTGCTGCCACATATCATCAACCCTACCTGAGGGAATTAGTGGAGAGCTAATTTACGTGGGAGCAGGATCATATGAAGACTATAAGGGAAGGGATGTGAGAGATAAAATTGTTTTAGCTGAAATGACTTGGGACCCACCTAGACCTGAGAAAGCAAGGATTGCATGGGAGCTCGGAGCCAAGGCACTCATAATAATGAACTGGGGTACAATAGACAATCCTGTTATACAAATGGGAGCAGTAAAGTCAGTTTGGGGTAATCCTACACCAGAAAATTGGAATAAAATGCCTCAAATACCAGTGATAAGCATTACTAGGGCGGCAGGCGAATATCTTAAAAACCTAGTTGAAAAGTATGGGAAAGTGATTGTTTGGCTTAGAGCTGAAGCTACTCGCCTATGGGTTAAAGCAAATCAGCCAACTGCCAGAATTACTGGGCAAACTGAGGAATTCGTTTTGGTTGGAGGACATTTGGAAGCTTGGGGTAGAACTGCAATATGTAATTCATCTGGAAATTCCCTCATGATGGAGCTGGCCAGAGTATTCAAGAAGTTTAAGGATAAGTTGAGGAGGAGCGTAGTATTTGCCTTCTGGGATGGACATGAAATTGCAGAGGCAGCTGGATCAGCATGGTATGTTGATAATCATTGGAGCGATTTAAATTGGAATTGCATAGCGTATGTGAACATCGATAGCCCCGCAATAATAGGCACTTCAATTCCAACAGTCAGATGCGTTCCGGAAGTCAGAGATTTCCTCCTCGGGCTAATTAAGGAGTTCTGGGGAGTTGAGGGTAAATGGAAAATGGCGTATATGGGGGGAGATGCATCATTCTTTGGTGTGGGAGTACCTTACATTTCATTTAGAACTGAATATACTCTAGAGAAGCTTAGGGAGCTAAATTACGCATCATTAAGCCCCTGGCTTCACAGTGAAGCAGATACAATAGATAAGATTGATAAAGACCTATTTGCAAAGCACTTAAAGTTCTATGCAATACTGCTATTTAGACTATGCAATTCGCTAATAGTACCCTACGACTTAGTTGCAGTTGCAGATGAACTCATAAATCATCTAAATGAACTAAAAAGGCTGGCAGAAAATTTGCCAGTGAACTTGGAGCAGCTCATTGAGGAGGCAAAGAGCTTCAAGGAAGTAGCCATCAAATTAAATGCGTGTAAAATGAGGGTGGAGGAAGCATATGTAAAGGCATCTGACAAGAGCATTGTAGGTGAAGCGGCAAGAATGATTAACAAGGCACTTATTAGAATAGTTCATGAACTATCACACATCATGAGAACTGAAGCAGGAAGATACGGCTATGACCCATACGGATACTATTTAACTGGAAAACCCATTCCGCGAGTTTACATACCAATAATTAAAATGAATGAACTCGATCCAAACTCAACAGAGTACAGGCTCTGGGAAACGAAGCTGAGAAGAGAGCTCAATAGAGTTTTAGATGCAATTGAGAACTCAATAGACTATGGCACTATGACTCTCCAAATAGTTGGAAAGTGCCTAGTATAGAAGAGAATATACTTTAATAGCAAGCCATGCTTCATTCAATTTAAATGAGTATTAGCGCTAATCACTTGATATTGTGGATCGGCCCGGATTCATGTCGAGGACTTTAAATACGAAGCTCAATATATCTGCTTCCTCACGTATCTTTACCTCTGGCACTGCACCGGAATGACCACTTGAAGTTTCAACTCGAAGTAGTACTGGTGCATTGACCTCCTTTAGCTTGGCAGTAAACTTTAGAGCATGAGCCGGATGCACCCTATCATCGTGGAGGCCAGTATATATGAAGACTGGAGGGTACTTTACATTTCTGACATTATGATATGGGGAGTACTTGAGTAAGAACACTCTATCTTTTGGATCGTCAGGATCACCATACTCCGGAACCCAGGCCCTACCAATATATAGCTTGTGGAACTTCATCATGTCAATGACAGGGTAGCCTATTACTGCACCATCAAGTAGATCCGGCCTCTGGGTTAATACTGCCGCCACTAATAGGCCGCCATTACTTCTACCAATGGCGACAACTTTAGCACCTTTATTCTTAAAGTATTCTATGCATGCAATGAAGTCATCAAATACATTCTGCTTATTCTCCCTCATACCCATTCTATGCCACTTCTCACCGAACTCACTTCCACCCCGAATATTAGCTACAACATATGTCCCACCAACGTTAACAAATGGTAGCACGTATGGAGCAGATCTAGGCGTTAATGGTATGCTGAAACCACCATAACCATAAATTAGAACTTTATCCCCCACAGAATTCCTCTTCCTAAAAATAAACATGTGAATGCTTGTTCCATCCCTAGACTTCACCCACTCTTCATCAATGACATATGAACCATTAACTTCACATGAATCAATAATTCTTAAATCATTACTGCTCAAGCTATATGCTCGATATGGTATTGAAAACGACTCATACTTGAATAGTACTTCACTTCCAATAGAGTTAAGTGAACTCACTGTTCCAGGAACATTAAAAGCGACTTCATCAATTACCTTGCCACTCAATTCGATTAGCTTTATTTTTGAAGAAGCATTTACCAAGTAGTTGGCTACAATGATTTCTTTAAGTGTTGTTGCATCAATTACTGGATAGCCTATATCATCTAAAATCAAGTCTATTTTGCCACTTCCATTTACTGAAATAATTTTACCGCAGCTCTCACCCTCATATGAAATTAGCAGATAGCGATCATTAAGGTAGTCTATTGGCTTAACGATGAAGTCTCCATCACCATAAACCTTAGTCCACCTATCAGGCTCACTCAATGGGCCACCATAAATAGTGCTTCTAGTCCAACCATAGCTCACAGTTAATAGGGCTTGCGAACCATTAACTGAAGATTGAAGATTTATGAAGTATGAAGTACCAATACCCTCGCCAAAAACCATTTCATCTCTTCCATCCTCCCTTAAGAAAACCCTTGATGTTGGCGGTGAAACTCCATCAGGAGTCTTCTCCTTCCTATAAAACTTGACATAGTAGTACTTTTCATCATTAATCCAAGTCAAATCGTGAATTACACCCCTAATTTCATCGATAATCTCCTTCTCCTCGACATCCATTACTGCGGTTACTCCCTCATCTAAACCAGCAATTGAATATGAGAAAGCAAGCAACTTGCCGCTTTTAGGTGCATATATCCATTTTATAATGACTTGATCACCCAGCTCCTTAGAAGCAATTAAGTCAATTACTTTACCACTCCTCTCAATAAGCTTCACCTTAAATTGCTTTGCATCTCTAATTAAGAAGAAATATCCTCTCTCAGTAACTAATGCACTTATTAGATATGGTAGGGAGTAATACTTTATGAGCTCATTCTTGAGCTTTACTGAAAAATCGCTGAGAGCTTTACTAGTCTTCTTATTTTCATCGTCAATAAACTTTTGAACTCTTTCATCACTTAAATTTTCCATCCACTCATACGGATCGATGAGCTCCGCCATACTATAAATAGTTTGTATGAACTTTTATTAAGCTTAGCTATAAACTTGTCATGTTTAAGATTTAAGCGCAGTAACTATTGATAATTTGAGATAAATAATTCATTTATCCAGTTCCTTTAACTGGTGAAATTGCCTGAACATCGCGGCTTGCATAAGCACATGGTTTTGATGATATGGATTATTTCCGCCAAAATTAGGCTTTCATTGGCAGTGTTGATCCCGATATGGCATAATGCATAAATGCCATTTCAGCAATGTCCCTTGGTAATTTTGATATGAGAATTACTTCATTCCCTGTTGCTACTCTAACTATTCCATAAGCTTTATGGCCTCCAAGTACCCATTCGCATTTATTCTTTCAATTGCATTTTGTACATTAATTATTTTTGGTAAACTCTTTGGCTCATCTATTCCGATGAAGACCCTCTACTCGCTTCCATAGACCATATGTCTTTGTCCATATTTAACGTTCAATTTTATGGTACTCATACTTTAGGTTATCCTTATTGAACACTTAATTTTTCCTCGTAAATCTAATTATATAGCTAAAACTCTTTTAGCAAATCAGAGCACTCACTACTGTTTTTACGGTGAAATTGGCTAAGCTGAAGTTAATAGTTAACTGAGTGCATAGTAAAGGAAAAGTTAGCGGAAGCAGTTGAATTCTGGAATTTAATGCTTATCTTCCTTCAATAAACTTGACCATGTTTTTCATGAACACTTCATTATCGCTTATAGTTATGAAGGGATCTAGCATAAACGTTAAATCAGCTATTGCAATTACATTTCCATTAATAACCAGTGGAGCATACTCTCCAGCTCTATCAGTTAAAATTGATTTAGTAGAAGCATTGGTTATTGCCAGCTTAACATCGCCACCATAAATGTGTGAAGCTGTAAATAATGTTAGCTTTCTAACACCTTTAGTGAGGATGTGATCTGCAAATTTCCTCACAATAATGTTTCTGTAAACTCCATAATTGCAGTTTAAATCATATAAGTAGCCATCTGAAAAGTGCATTCCAAAGGCATTGGCTAAGCTATTAATGTATCTTGACGAAGTTATTGATGGATCGTAAATTAATATTAGTTTGCATCCCTTATCAACAAGCCTTTTAATGAAATTGACTTCAGCTGAAGAATATTCTGCTCTTGGGGATATGATTATCAATGCGTGGGGGACAACATTCGATGGTAAATTCTCAATTTGAGTTAAATCAAATAGAACTACTTTGAATCCATGCTCAATTAATTCGCCGAAAAATCGGCTGAGCAATTCGTAGGTAAAGAAGTTTCCATGTGAGATGTCTATTAGAACGCTATTACTGTTGATTGGCGAAGTAGTAGTCTCCTCATGAAAGGTAGTGTTAAACTTAAAGTTGAAGGCGGTGAGAGGCTCAATTAAGCTGTAGGACTTAATGTAGAATGGTGATAAGTAATAAAGGCTTAGCGGTTCTGGATGGAGTGAACTTATTAGCTCCAATGATAAAAGCTCGCCTCTATGCCAAAGCTCTTGTCCAAGAGTTCTATTAGCGCTACTTCGACTTAATAGATCGTTCAAATCAATTAGTACATACTCTTCAACCCCTGTTTTTCGGGAGATTTCAGCTATAGCAGTTGCATATGAACCAAGCTCATCGATTAAGCCATACTCTATGGCTTCACTACTCAAGTATAGCTTTCCGAGAATGAGTTCCTCAATTGAAATTCTCAATTTATCACCCCTACTAGCATTCACTGCACTCAAGAAGTTCCGTAAAGCCTCCCTAACAGTAAATGGCGTCTCCTTAAGTGAGAGCCCAGTATACTTGTATGGCCCAGTCTCAATGACTGCTTCAGATGGAATTGCAATGTAAGGTTGCCTCAAAATCACACCTATATTGCCAACAAAGGATGTTGGAACAGCAACTATTTCATTGGTAGCCAAGGCAACATAATAGCCTCCAGACGCTGCAATACCCTCAACAACTGCTATGGTCGGTTTAATTTCACTCAACTCTCTAATTGAGTGGTATAGGTCTTCAACTATGGTTGCATATCCACCTGGAGAATCAATTCTCACAATAACACCGACAATACTATCATTTTGAATAGCATAATTGATGCACTTTAAATACAAATCCCTATCAGTATCGGTAAGTAGGTAGCCGTAAATCCTTATGACACCAATAATCGGCTTAGCAGCAGCTTTAGCTGGACCATAGACTTCATGATAAACAAGTATACCAACCCCCACACCCACAATTAATGCAATTAAGCAGAAAATAGAAAGCCAAACATTCCTACTACTCAACTTCAACAATTAATCCTCCCAGAATAGTAGGGGGATGGTGAAATTAATACTTTACACTTAGCTAGTAAAACTCGAAATAAAAATTACCCCCGAGCCAGTCTAAGCCTAGGTCAGTATGAGTATTCGCGGCACCGCACCGGCGTCCTTGCAGCCACCTTGCGGCGGCCGCTTGGACACCGGATTGGCATCGCGGATACTCATACTGGCCTAAGCCAGCTCCCAGCCCGGGGGCAATTCAATATAGAAGAGCATTTGGCTATTTAAAGTTAGCTATCTAAGTTTAACATAAGATTGAGTCTAGAAATTTAGATTCGAGTATTTAAGATAATGGTTTTAAATTAAATGCTTTAAGCATTATTTGAATGGTGGATTAAATGAGAAACATCAATAAGTTTGCCGAGGATATCAATGAAGTCTTCATAAAGCTATCTAAAAATGCATCGGATGAAGTTACCAAGATACTTCATAAATTGAAAGAGAAGTTAATTGACTTACACGTGAAGGGGCTTGTTAAAATAAATCACTCTGTAATGGAGTTAATAGTAGCTAAACAGCTCATACTTAAGGGGTATAGCATTGATGTTGAGTATAAGTTGACGGAAAACTTGACGTGCGATGTACTTGGAGTTAAGGGTGATGGAAAAATGATAGTTGAAATAGAGACAGGCTATACACCTCCGGAGCACGCTCTAGATCCACAAACATACATTAAAGCTAGAATTGCAAGTAAAATTGCAAGGTACAGTGGCTATGCAAATAAATTCGCATTGGCATTTCCACCATACTTCTTTCCCGAAATACCTGCAATATACTTGAAGCCACCAAGATTTAGAAGCAGAGAAGAAGTAATGGATGTAAAAAAGCTTTGCGATCTATACTATAAGAAACCTCCAGTAAGCATAAATGAAATTCTCAATGCTAGATTACATACAATATTCATCATAGATGTTGACTCGGCAGAAGTAGTCGAAGTAGATCCTGAAGCATATAATGAAGTTTACACTACATATTCAAGAAGCATACTTAGAAAATAGGTGAGAATATTAATGACAAGCGAGGCAGCAGAAATTCTATCTCAAATACTTGAAGTAGCAATTGAAGAAGCCAACTTGATAATTAAAGTTTTAACCTCAAGAAAACTCTCATTCAAAGAAATTGCCAAAATCGCTGGCAGCATTGATAAAGCATCCGAACTCATACTCACACTATATTGGTGGAGAATGCTAATTCCAAAGGCAAGTAGCACTTTGTCATGGACAACTTGTAGCCCGAAACTAAGCTTAGATGAAGAATATGAAGTACCACCATGCATAAGCTATGCAATAGCCGAATTAGTGAAAAAACATTATTGGAGCTACAAAGTAGCCATAGAAAGATACTTAGATTCAATAGGTGAAGTACATAAGGAAACCATAATCGACAGTATCGATGAAATACTAAGCACAACAATATACAAGTTTTATGTTAAAGCAAGCACAATAAGCCATGCACTAACCAATAGGGGACTAAATGAAAAAGATGTAAATAGAGTAATAGCTGAGTTAAAGGGTGGAGGGGTAATTAGTCCATCAATTCAATTAGCAATATTGCTGAAAATTCAAGAACCAATTTATGAATTAAATAAGGCATTATTTATTAAAAAGCTCAAGAACAATTAAGCTATTAGAAGAAACATTTCAATTCAATATTATGCATAAATAATGAATCATGTAAATCTAACCTAGATAAATCCTCATCCACCTTATTATGTAAAAAAGAAATTTTAATGTCACTTACATGAGCTTGCGTAGAGCACTTCTCCCGTGGTTGCTTGAACGTATATTTTTACCCACTTATTTGCTAAAAAGTCCTCCGTGAAGGTGAATTTTACTATCCAGCAAAGCCATAGTCCCTTGGGTGCACCATGTTCTATTTGAATACTTCTAAATCTTACATACTTTAATTTCACTTCGACCTTTGCTGTCTGTAATGCCTTAATCATTAGATGCGCAAATGGATATCCCCTTTCGATTAAAGCTTCTTGCTTTTTTATAATAAAATCTTTAGCTATGCTTATTGCTTGATCTCTTGAAATCCTCACTTCACTATTCATGGGCTTATCTCCATGATAAATTTTACAGTAACCAACGACTTCTCCAGTATTTGCATGTAAATGTACTCTTATTAATTCGCCTTCAACCGAAATGCCATTTATTATTCTGCTCCATTCAAATAAGTATTCATAGTAAAATTCTTGAGTACATCCTCTCACTTTCACCATCGTGCAATTACTTAAAATAAAATCTGGGGGAATACTTGATACCTTTAATATAAATTCCTTAGCCTTCTCTAATGCTTTATTTTGACTAATTTTGATATCGCTTCCTGCTAGCAAAATGCATCTCTTATGGTTATTACTATAGAATAAAATTTCATGGGAAATTGCATCGATTTTTACATCGATTCCATGATTATGTATGGGGGTTTTCCAATGAATCCATATAACTTTTCTTTCCCAAAGTGGGTCGTAGTACTCTCTAATGAAGATAAAATGCGCTTCTCCAGATATATTTAATAACCTTTCAATTTTCTTCACCAATTCTGGCTTCTCTGGAGTTAATGTTTTGACTCCTATGGTTATTATGGATATTGATAAGCAAATAACAATTAAGGTGACTAACACCTTACAACTCTTCTTAGACACGATCATTTTAATCCGCACCTCCCAAAGATCCTTGCTTTAGATATACATCAATTGCAGCTCCATAGAAATCCCAGCTATAATTCCCGGTTAGATTTGCTACATATATTAGTGCATCATAAACAGAGCACCCAGTATAATCTATGTACTCTAAGAAATACCTTCTAAATTCAGTTGCACTCTCCCAGGATACAGGTGTACGCCAACCTACATAACATCCCTCACTTGGGCTAACTATGAAAGCTGAAGCCATATCAATTTCAGCTATAGACTCACAAGCATCAATAAATACGAAGAAATAGCTATTGGAAACGGAAACTCTTTCATCGATTTCATAGGAGTATACATAACCATCCCAAGCTAGGAAAACAGTATATCCATTAACTATTCCACCATGACCACTAAAGTAGAACACACGCTTGAATTCAATTCGATCAAGAATTGCACTCCTCGTTGCTTCACTACTAGTAAATGGGTCATCAGCTTCTAATGGATATCCCCAATATGCCAAGTAATTATGAGTTTCTTGAGCATCATTAGAAGCCCATGCATCATAACCAGTTATGGGGTCACAACCAGCACACATAGCAGGATAATCAGACGGTGCACTAAAAATTATTGAAAAACCGCAACACAACATACATATGGTACATACTAATAGAAGTGCTAGCACGTGTGGTGACTTTAACTTATTTTTCTTTCTTAAATAATTACATCTCAGCGGCATCATCCAAAATATACAAATACTTTTTTTATAAATTTTTTGTTAAAAAGCATTGATATAAAACTAATTCTAATGCGATAATTGTATAGAAAAATGAATAAAATAAAACAGATTTTACAATAATTTAGCACTATAACCAACAATTATTTTAATATTTTAATTGGTCCAATGAAGCGCCGCATAATAATAATTTAAATTACAAAAATGTATTAACTTAAGTTCCATACAGTATTTCGAGTACATTGGCATTTAGTTCAAATTTAATATTCAACATAGATAACTATGATTAATGATGATTTTGGCATTAGTCGTAATCCATTCAAGTAAAATTATATACCTAATTTACCTAGTATTGCTAGGTGAAATAGTTGATTCTAGTGATTAAAAAGATTGATGAAGATAAGCTTAGAGAGTTTAAAGCTGAAGCCGTTAGAAGGGGGCTAACATATTCAAAGGCAATTGAGGAGGCAATAGATTTGTGGTTAAGTCAAAGGAGCAATATTAGAACAGAATCGCAAATGAATAATTTAACATATAGAAAGTTGAAAGATAAGTTGATTAAGAAGTATTTTGGTAAGTATGTAGTAATAGCAAATGGAGAGTTAATAGGTGTTTACAATAATATTGATGAGGTATCAAATAAACTTAAAACATTAAATGTTAAGCATGCAATTGTAGCTAAGATAGGTGAAGAACCAATTAAAGGTGAATTAACATGGCTGGGAGGATCTATGAGGCTAAGAACTGCATAAAATATGGAAAAAGCATATTATCGGACATACCGTTATTGGAATTGAATTTATATAATTTGAAGGGAGAAAAGTTTCCAGGAAAACTATTGATACCAATTGATACTGGGTTTGAAGGATCAATTATGCTTTCAAATGAAGATTATGAATTCTTTCAAATAGCAGAATTACCGGAAGAATACTGGAGAACATATAGAACATTAGCTGGAACAGTCATAATGAGAGTATCTTATGCAATAGTAGAGGTAAATAACATTAAATTTCAAACATATGTAGAAACACCAAGATTTGGAGTAGGAACAAGATTGATCGGAAGAGAGGTATTGAATAAGTTAACCATAATTCTCGACGGCAAAAATAAGTTAGTATGCCTAGCAGATTAACACTCAAATTATTAATTAAACAGAATTTTAATTTATATTTTGCAATAATTCTCCAGGTAATCCCCCAAATATAAGAAGTGATTTTAATACATTGACGCTTGTAGTTAGTGAAGCCTGAGTTACGTGTTAAATGAAATTAATTTTCCATTAATCTTTACGCTCAATTAATAAGTTTGGAGAGCTATTGTAGTTCGCTATGGGGAAATATGTATTTGGCCCGGTGCCATCTAGGAGGCTTGGAGCATCACTTGGAGTAAACAATATACCTCTTAAGTACTGCACCTACTCATGCATTTACTGCCAGGCAGGTTATACGGTAAATAAAATTGCATGTAGGAGGAAGTTTTATGATCCAATTGAAGTTGCCAGAGAAGTTCTCCAGTTCCTAGAGAAGCTGAATTTTGAAGTGGATTATGTGACGTTCGTACCTAACGGTGAGCCGACACTTGATGTGAACTTAGGTAGGATAATAGAGCTTATCAAAAGCGAAGTTAGTGTTCCAATTGCAGTTCTAACAAATGCATCTCTAATATTCATGGAAGCTGTTAGAGAGGATCTTCAACTAGCTGACTTAGTATCAGTAAAAGTTGACTCGGTTATTGAGGATGTTTGGATGAAAATTAATAGGCCTCATCAAGACCTACGGTTGAGCGAAATTTTAAGTGGAATACTTGAGTTCTCAAGGAGCTTTAATGGAAAATTAATTACTGAGACAATGCTGGTTAAGGGAGTGAATGATCATGAGCATGTACTAACTGAAAATGCCAAATTCATAAGTAGAATTAGGGGTTTAGAGAAGGCATACATTTCAGTTCCAGTTAGACCTCCAACTGAGAAGTGGGTTGAAATTCCAAGTGAGGAAGCCATAGTCAAAGCATTTAGCATATACTCGAAGTTTATGGGTGAAAATAAAGTTGAATTGCTAACTGGAATTGAAAGCGGAGAGTTTAGGGTTTCAGAGGACCCGGTGAATTACATTTTGAGTTTAACTAGAGTTCACCCGTTAAAGCTTGATTATGCAATTAAGATTTTGGGCGGAGGTAGTGAAGCTGAAGTAGCAATTGAGGAGCTAGTTGATAAGGGGAAAATAGTTTTGGTTGAGTACTCTGGATGCAAGTTCATCTTAAGGAAAATTCAAAGGTCAACTTGACTCTTCAACTCTACTAATTACTTCATCAACAATCTTCATTACGGCTTTAGTTACATCTGAATCCTTATACTTTAAAATGTATACTTCACCCCTATCATTACAGTCGCTTAATCTTGGGTCAATTGGTATTGAGCCTAGGTATGGAATATTCATTTCGAGTGCAATTTTCAAACCTGCACCGCCACCAAATAACTGATAGGTAGTACCGCATTTTGGACATGTAAATCCACTCATGTTCTCAATAATACCGATAACTGGAACCTTCAATTTCTCGCAAAATCTGATAGCCTTCTTTACAACTAGCCTCGAGAGATCTGATGGAATTGTTACCACTATTGCTCCGGTTAAATTCTTAATGTACTGAGCTACGCTTAGGGGCTCATCACCCGTTCCCGGAGGCAAGTCGATATAGAGGTAGTCTAATTCACCCCACAAAACCTTAGCTAAAAATTCTCCAATCAATCTACCTTTCAATGGACCCCTCCATATGACAGGTGAATCCTCAGCTGGAAGTATAAATTGGGTTGAAACAACCTTTACATTTAATGGACCCTTAACTGGGACGATGCCCATTGGGCTAACGAGAAGCTGGGAGCTTTGTAAACCAAGTATTTTTGGTATTGAGGGACCATGAATATCTGCATCTAAAATTCCAACCCTTCTACCTTTAAGTGCAGTACCTAGAGCAAGTAGAGCTGTAATTGAACTCTTACCAACACCACCCTTACCGCTTACAATCATAATCTTATGCTTAACTCTGCTCATTCGCTCCTCAATCATTCCGAGCAAATCTTTACGAGAACTACTCAATTAGCTCGCCTCCATTAAATTCAATAGCTGAGAAAAACATGGAAGCATTAAAACTGAAAGGCAGGACAGCGTCGAGTAACTCCCTCCATCGAATAGTGAAGATTTGAATTTAAATTTTTGTGCAATAGCTGAAAATGATTAGCTGGAATAGCAATCCCTGATTACATAGCCGACATGAAGCTTTAAAGTACTGTTTAAATTTTAGCTCTCTGAATAACTACCGGGCTAAATGAACTGGTGGAAGTGGAGGTACCTCCTTGAAC
>Ga0190367_1000102_pt1 | contig 64487 bp, 61 predicted proteins | sample 4872181011_MG_FD_171838 | JGI IMG/M metagenome (GOLD analysis project Ga0190367, IMG submission 171838) | Hydrothermal vent microbial mat bacterial communities from Southern Trench, Guaymas Basin, Mexico - 4872-18-10-11_MG | ecosystem: Environmental > Aquatic > Marine > Hydrothermal vents >... | reverse complement strand
GTCAAAGACTGAAGGGGCAGGTCTTTTCCAGTCCCAACTGCGGATTGGTAATCGACAGACAGAAAAACGCTTGTGTAAACATTTATCTCAAGATGAAGGGCTTTTCCCACAGCTATGGGTGGTGGGAGAGGTTTGTAAGACCTCTCCTAAGCCAAGAGCTGTGGGTGGGGTTGCCCGGATCGAGATGAAGACCGATGATATGCTCTCCGATGAAAGGAGAGCTGAGGTTTATGAAGTCTAAGGGACTGGTGGAAAATTCCATGTATAAATTCCTACCAGTCCTGAACACCATGATCTATCAAATTAGAAGTCATGCATCGGTTAAGACTTCAAAGACTTCCTCTTCACGTCTGACGAATAAACCTTTAAGATTTCTGTAAATCCTCGTCGCCAAACCATTTGTCCAATCCCTTTTTTCTATCGGCGTCCTGTCTATCACTATCAGTTTTCCGAGCTCACCGGCATACGAAGATGCTTCAAGGTTCTTCAAATTACCGAAACCGAACTGTACATCAGTCAGTATTACATGTTCAGATTTTTCTATCATTCTTAAATTCTTCTCATGGTTTTCATCCGTTATAGGCGAAAATGGAGCCTCGGAGATAACATCGAATCCCAATCCAATGGCTGTTTCCCAATCCGAGTCCAAGATGTTTAAAACACCTGCCGATGCCCTCTTCAGCATCATCATAAGCCTTGATCCGCTTCCGCCACCGCATATCATGTGAACCCTACTTTTAACCCTTTTCCCAACCTTAGCAGGGATTATGTAGTATTTTCCAGTTACAGGATTTTTCTTAATGATCACATCTATTCCGAATACATATCTTATATTCTCAACGTTCAAAACTTCTTCTGTCCTGCCGTATGAAACTATCTCTCCGTCCTTTATCATTAAAACCTTATTGCAGTACTGTATGGCGAGGTTTAGATCGTGGAAAGTTGCGATTACTGTCATACCCTTCCCTGTAAGGCTTTTCAGAAGGTTCATGATCTCTATCTGATGGTTTATATCCAGATGCGATACGGGTTCGTCGAGAAGTAATAACCTAGGTCTCTGAGCCAAGGCCCTCGCGATCATAACCTTCTGCTTCTCACCCCCGCTAAGATTTCTAACAACCTTACCTATTAAATCCTCGCATCTGACCATTTTCATTGATTCGTAAGCTATTTCTAAATCCCTGAGATCTCCGAATTGAAATCTCCTTAGATAGGGAAATCTACCCATCAGTACTATTTCCTCTGCTTTAAAACCTAAATCAAGGTTGTATTCCTGCGGGACAACTCCAACAATTCTTGCAAGTTCATAGACACTTATCTCTTTCAAATCTCTTCCATCAAGATATATAACACCGCCAGTTGGTCTTAAGACCTTGGCTATTAGCCTTAAAAGAGTAGTTTTACCGCTACCGTTCGGACCAACTATGGCTATGAAATCTCCCTTTTCAACTTCGAATTTTATATCCTTAAGGATGAAACCATCTGTTCTAAAAGAGACATCACTCACCCTTAACATATTCAGGAATTCTACCCCCCGATAAATAACTTTTGTATAATATAGCATTAAACATAAACTTCAGAGTAAAGGAAACGTTTATGTTTAATCAGAACAACGCATTTTAATGCAATTAAAACTAACGGACTTCAATATCGGTTTTGAGGATGAATACGACAATAGGAGATGTGAAGTTCTTCTTGATGAAATTAAGGATTATCACAGAACACTTCTGAAAGAGCTCGATAGAGCTTATAAAATTGCAAAAAAGGCAAGAGAAAAAGGATTAGATCCATATCCAGACGTGGAAATACCGATTGCTAAAAACATGGCCGAAAGAGTAGAGAAGCTGATGAAGATAGACGGTCTGGCAAAAAGAATAATCGAATTGGAGAGGGAAGGTCTGAGCAGGGAGGAGATATGCTTTAAAATAGCTGAAGAAATTGTTCAGGGTGCGTTTGGAAACTTTGACAGATTAACGTCCATGGATATGGCTATAAGAACCGCTGTGGCTATTCAGACGGAAGGTGTTGTAGCAGCACCAATCGAGGGGATTGCAAGGATAAAAATAGATAGGAATTTTGACGGTTCAGAATTTCTGAGGATATACTATGCTGGGCCGATTAGAAGTGCAGGTGGAACTGCTCAGGTTATCTCGGTTCTTGTCGGCGATTACATAAGGCGTTTAATGGGATTGAACAGATACATACCGACAGAAGAGGAAATTTTGAGGTGTGCCGAGGAAATAAATCTATACAAAAAAGTCTCAAATCTTCAATACCTACCGAGTTTTGATGAGATAAAACTGATAGTTTCGAACTGCCCGGTATGCATAGATGGAGAACCTACCGAAGATGTTGAGGTAACAGGATACAGAAACTTGCCAAGAATAGAGACGAATAAGGTAAGAGGAGGAATGTGTCTTGTAATAGCTGAGGGTATAGCCTTAAAGGCTCCGAAATTGAAGAAAATAGTTGAAAAAATTGGAATAGATGGCTGGGATTGGCTAGATAAATTGATAAACAAGGATTTTGAGAGTTCAGAGGGTGTGAAGTTCACAGATGCTGACTACAAACCAAGCATAGATGAGGAGGAAAAGGAAGAGGAAACTATCGAAAAAGAAGAAATAAGAGAAGAAAGAGAGAGTCTGATAAAACCGAGAGATAAGTATTTATCTGATATAGTTGCAGGAAGACCTGTTTTCAGCCATCCATCCAGAAAAGGAGGGTTCAGGCTTAGATACGGCAGGGCAAGGAACTCTGGACTTGCAACCGTTGGAATAAATCCCGCAACAATGCTTGTTCTAGACGGTTTCATAGCCATAGGAACGCAGCTTAAAATTGAAAGACCTGGAAAGGCTGGAGGAGTCGTTCCTATAACAAGTATAGATGGTCCTACCGTTAGATTGAAGAACGGGGATGTTATAAAGATAAACAGCTATCAGGAAGCTCTAGCCGTAAGGGATGAAATAGAGAAAATACTAGATCTTGGTGAAATACTAGTAAACTTTGGAGATTTTCTTGAAAACAATCATCCGCTGATGCCATCTTCGTACGTTTACGAGTGGTGGATTCAGGAGGCAAAAAACGTTCCAAAGAGTGATTACAGAAGGATAAGCGAGAATGAAGCCCTGAGGCTCTGCGATGAGTACAGAGTGCCACTGCATCCCGATTACACATATCTCTGGCATGACATAAGCGTAGAGGATTACTTCTACCTGAGAAACTTCATAGCAAGTAACGGGAGGATAGATGGAAAAATGCTCGTATTAAAATACGATGAGAGGGCGAAGGAAATACTTGAAGATTTACTGGTTGAACATAAGATAAGGAACGGCCGGATAGTTCTGGAAAAATGGAAGGTACTCGTAAGATGTCTTGGACTTAGCTACGAGTTAAAGCCAATAGACATAAGTGTTGATGAGAGGGATGTCCTGGAAATAGTTAGGAGGTTTTCTGGACTGGATGTAAGACCAAAGGCTCTTACAAGAATAGGGGCTAGAATGGGTAGACCAGAGAAGTCCAAGGAGAGAAGGATGAGTCCACCTCCTCACATACTATTCCCCGTAGGATTTGCGGGAGGTAAAACGAGAGACATAAAGAGTGCGATAAATTATACTGAAAAATACAATTCGACAAAGGGTGAGATAGAAGTAGAAGTAGCTTTGAGGAGATGTAAAAAATGTGGAAAGGAAACATTCTGGCTTAAATGTGATTGTGGTGGATTTACCGAGCAGATGTACTATTGTCCGAAGTGCAGAATAAAAACGGGGGGCGAGATATGCCCCAGATGCAGGGAAAGAACGAGAGCTTATATAAAGAAGAGGATAAACGTTAGGGAGATATACGAAAGGGCTTTGAAGAATCTAAACGAATGGGACAGCTTTGAAACGATTAAGGGTGTAATAGGCTTGACTTCGAAGTACAAGATGCCTGAAAGACTTGAGAAGGGTATATTAAGGGCAAAACACGGTGTTTTTGTGTTTAAAGACGGAACGATAAGATACGATATGACAAATCTTCCTCTAACACATTTTAAGCCTAAAGAAATAGGAATTAGTGTTGAGAAGTTGAGAGAACTCGGATATAAATACGACTACATGGGTAGAGATCTTAAGAGCGATGATCAGATAGTTGAGTTGAAGCCCCAGGACGTAATAATATCAAAGAGCTGTGCGGAATACCTCGTAAAGGTTGCAAAGTTCATAGACGATTTGCTTGTAAAATTCTACGGACTTGAACCGTATTACAACGTCGAAAAACCTGAGGATCTGATAGGTCATCTCATAATAGGTCTTGCACCTCACACATCTGCAGGAGTACTTGGAAGGATTATAGGATTCACGGAATCTTCGGTATGCTATGCACATCCGTATTTCCATACAGCTAAGAGGCGAAACTGCTTTACGGCAGATACGAAGGTACTTGTAAGCATAGATGGAGAAACAAAAAGAGTTACTCTTAGAGAATTGTACGATATGTTCGATGAAGAGAGATATGAAAATTTTGCATATGTTAGGAGAAAATCCAAGGCGAATGTGAAGATATACTCATTCGATAAGAAAAGTGGAAGGATAATCTTAAGTGATGTCGTAGAGGTAATCAGGTCCATATCCCAGGATCACTTAATCAAAATAACGCTCGAAGACGGCAGATACTTTGAGATTACACCAGATCATAACGTACTGATCAGTGAAGGAGATGGATTTAAAGAAAAAAGAGCTTTTGAGATAGAAAAGGGAGATCTGATACCGATTGCATACGGTTTGACGTACAGACTGTTAAGGGTTTTAAAAAAGGAGTACGTTAAGGCCAGAGATTACTTCGTATACTCCGTGAATGTGGGAGATAGCCACACAATGATAATAAACGATGATATAATAATACACAACTGCGACGGTGATGAGGACTGCGTAATGCTACTTCTCGATGGATTGCTAAACTTTTCAAGGTATTTCTTACCTGATAAGAGAGGAGGACAGATGGATGCGCCGCTTGTGCTGACTGCAATAGTAGATCCAAAAGAGGTCGATAAGGAGGTTCACAACATGGATATCGTAGAATCATATCCGCTCGAGTTTTACGAGGCTACCCTGAGGTATGCCGATCCTAAGGAACTCGTTGGAATAGTTGAAAGGGTCGAGGACAGACTTGAACTCGATACCAGGTTCTGCTGTCTCTCTTTCACACACGATACGGACAGGATAGACATGGGTGTCAGGGAGAGCATGTACAAATCGTTAAAAACCATGAGCGATAAGGTTAAGGCGCAGATGAATTTGGCCGAAAAGATAAGGGCAGTCAACGAGGATGACGTAGCAGAGAGGGTTTTGAACTCGCATTTCCTGCCTGATATAATAGGAAATCTTAGGGCATTTTCAAGACAGGAGTTCAGATGCGTTGAATGCAACGCTAAGTTCAGGAGACCACCTCTAAGTGGAAAGTGTACCAAATGCGGTGGGAAAATAGTTTTGACGGTGCACAACAGCACGATAACAAAATACCTTAACATATCCAAGGAACTTTGCGAGAGATACAACGTTTCTGATTACACTAAGCAGAGGCTTATGCTGATTGAACTGGAGATAGCATCTCTATTTGAAAGCGATAAAAAGAGACAAATAAGGATAAGTGAGTTTTTCACATGATAGTCCTTAAAATTGGAGGATCTGTTATAACAGATAAGTCCAGAGGTGTGTTTGAGAGAGCTAGGATCGAGGTAATAGACTTCATAGTCAGAGAGATATCTGAGAACTTAAAAGATGATTTGATACTCGTTCATGGTGCCGGATCTTTTGGTCATCCATACGTGGAGAAATTCAGGCTTAAGGAGGAGAAGAATCCGATAGGTGTAATAAGAACGCATATCGCATGTAAAAAACTTAACACGATCGTATGCAATAAAATGCTCGAGTATGGATTGAAACCATATCCAATCCATCCTCTTTCTTCTTTTAGAATTAGAGAAGACTTGATATTCGATAAGTCCATGATATCTATGGCATTGGAGGAGGGATTTATACCTGTTATACACGGTGATATTGTTTACAACGAGCTGAATCGCAGATTTGAAGTTTTATCAGGAGACGACATAGTCGTAAGCATAGCAAAATGCTTTGAAGTTAAGAGGGTCGGATTTGCAATAGACAGAGATGGTGTTATACTGGACGGAAGGGTTGTTAGGGAGATAAATGCGAATGACGTTTTGAGAATAGGGGATGCGGAGGGAAAATCGGATGTAACTGGCGGTATGAGAGGTAAGGTCGAGAAGATAATAAAGGCTGGGATAAATGCTTTTGTATTCAATGCAAGAGAAGTTGGGAGATTCTTAAGAGGTGAATTCGTCGGAACCCTTATAAGATCTAGATGACTTCAAAAGCAAAGTTCAGTTTAGATGATCGAAGGTCTCCTAAGAATACGATTAAATATATCGTTTCAAGATTTTTAACAAATGAATATAATCGATATAACTTTGAACACCTTAAGGTTTCTACTCTTAACTGTACCCGTAATAGCCGTAGCAAGTTATCTCGTTTCATATTCAATAAACAAGGGTATAATGAACTGCATATCCATTAAAATCGAGCCATTTTTAAGGAAACTTGGACTCAATCAGATAATAATTGCATCCATAGCTGTCTGCTTTATAAGTCCCATAGCCTCTTATTCAATACTTTCTCAAGCTTTAAGGGAGGGTAAGATAAGCGAGAGGGAGGTCATAGCTACATCCTTCTTAAACTCTTTTCCAGCTACGTTCAGCCATGTTTACTCCTTTTTCATACCCTTCGTGATTCCCGTTCTGGGCTGGACGGGTTTCGTTTACATGTGCATAAGGATAATAGTTTCAGTCGTAAAATCTTTCATAGGATACGTCCTGGCTTTGAGGATAAGGGGTTGCGGGTACGTGATTGGAGAAGAGGTGAGGGTTAGGGAGTACAGTTCCTTAAAATCCCTCCTAAAAACACTTAAAAGCGTTATACCGCTTTTAGCAATAACGTATTTGGCTGTCAATCTGGCTTTTTCCTACGGGATATTCGAGAATGTTGAACGTATTCTATCATTTCTACCATTTGATCCGAACGTTATTACGGTAGCTGTAACAGAATTCGTGAACGTAAGAGTTGCAATAGTTCTAAGCGCTGGATTGATCGAAAACGGAGTTCTGAGCCAGAAGTGGACGCTCATAGCCCTTATACTCGGTAACATAATAACGCTTTCGGCAAGGTCTTTCAAGCACTCCTTACCGCTTCACATTTCACTCTTCGGGAAGTTCGGATTAAAACTCGTGGCGTTGAATTCTGCTGCGACATTTCTACTTGACCTCCTTGTGATATTCATACTCTTGGTATTCTTCTAACCTCATTATCAGGTTCCTGGTTAATATGACTTCAACTTCTTCACCCTCCTCAAATCCCTCGACGTCTTCAGGTACTACTATCAATCCGTTAGCCCTTATCATGGAGCTCAGTATACCCGATCCCGATGTCATAAATGGTTCTGCAAAACCGTCTCTGTAAAAAACCCTTGTAAACGTTCTGACACCTGCTTTTGACGGTATTCTTCTCTTTAAAACAGCCCTAACTACTTCCCCTCTTCTCTTCAGGATCTTTACACCTGTTATCTTAAAAATAACCTCCGGAAACACCGTATAAAAACCTATTAAACATGCGACAGGAAATCCAGATAGCATAAGAACGGGTTTCCTGTTAATTATTCCCAGCCCTGTTGGCATTCCGGGTTTTATTGAAATACCGTGAAAAAGTATCTTTCCAATCTCCCTCACGACTTCGGGTACAAGATCGCATTCACCGACGGAAGTTCCGCCCGTTGTTATGACTACGTCCGAGAAATTCAAAGCCCTGAGTATGGCATTCCTCAACTCGCAGAAATCGTCCTTAACGACACCTGAATCTACAGGCTCACATCCGAAATCTTTCAGGGCACAAAAAAGCATTGGTGAATTTGAATTCAGAACCTTTCCAACATACATTTCATCTGCAGATGAAATCAATTCGTTTCCGGTTGCAATTATAGATACAACAGGTTTTTTCAAAACCCTGATGTTAGAATAACCAAGAGAACGCAATACACCTATATCCTGTGGAAGTAGAACCTCACCCTTTCTCAGAACAATCTCACCGGCTTTGAAGTCCTCACCCCTCCTCGACACGTTTTCAAAAGGAGCTACCGCCTTGTATATCTCAACAAATCCGTCAAATTCCCTTGTAAATTCAAGCATAACTACAGCATTGGCGTTTTTTGGAATTGCGGATCCTGTGGACACCCTTATGGCCTCTCCCCTTTTCAATTCGATTGGTTTTTCACCTATTTCTATTTTTCCACCGATTTTCAATGATATAGGATTGTTGGGAGAAGCTCCAAATGTATCTTCAGCTCTTACGGCATAACCGTCGACTGCAGATCTATCGAAATGAGGTATGTCGAATTTCGCGATTACGTCCTCGGCCAAAATTCTGTTACATGCGTTATACACGGATACAATTTCCGTTCCAACCCTTATCAAATCTTCTTTCATTAATCTATCAATTGCATCGCTCAGAGTCATCCTCTCCTTAAATCCCTTCAATCTGACCATAAAGAAGTCTTTAAATTTCGAAATAAAGAAATAGCGATCGGATGTGTGGTCGGTATGAGGGTTTATAATACGCTCAGTAAACGAGAGGAAGAATTGAAGCTTGACAGAACTGTCAGGATATACGTGTGCGGAATTACGGCGTACGATTACTGTCATATAGGTCATGCTAGGACATTTGTGTTCTTCGATACCCTCAGGAGATACCTTGAATTCAAAGGTCACAGGGTCATAATGATCCAGAACTTTACAGATGTCGACGATAAGATAGTAAAAAGGGCTGTAAATGAAGGAAAAACTCAGAAGGATATTGCAGAGAGATTTATAGAGGAGTATTTCAGAGATATAAAGCCTTTAAACGTGAAAGACGCCGATTATTATCCGAGGGTAACTGATCACATAGGAGATATAATAGATGCGATAAGAAGGCTCATAGATAGCGGTTATGCATACGAGGTAGAGGATGAGACGGGAAAGGATGTATACTTTCACGTGCCATCTTTTGAATCCTACGGCAGACTGTCAGGTATGAGTTTGGATGATCTGGACAGGCATAGAATTGAACCAAATCCGAAAAAGAAGGACGTAAAAGATTTTGCACTATGGAAGTCTGCCAAAGAGGATGACATAAAGGCCAAAGCATTCTTCGATTCGCCATGGGGTATAGGAAGGCCTGGATGGCATATAGAGTGCACAGTCATGTCTGCGAAGTACCTCGGTATCCCCTTCGACATACACGGAGGTGGAAAGGATTTGATTTTCCCGCATCACGAGAATGAGAGGGCGCAGAGCTATGCCCTGTTCGGAGTTGAACCCGTCAGATACTGGATTCATAACGATTTCATAACAATCAGGGGAGAGAAGATGAGCAAGAGTCTGGGAAACATAGTTAGGATAAGAGATGTCCTTAGGAGGTACGATGGAGAGGTTTTAAGATACTTCCTCCTCTCGGCACACTACAGAAGCCCCCTGGATTACAGCGAGGATGCTTTAAGGAATTCGAACAAGGCCTACAATTACCTTAAAAATTCTCTTGAAAACCTGGATATGGAAATAGCAGCTGTAAAGACATTCAGGATTGAAAGGGAGCGTAAAGGAATTGAAATTTATGTGAGAGAATTTGTAAATTCATTTATAAATGCCATGGACTCCGATTTCAACACACCAAAGGCAATATCAGCTCTGCATTCATTTTCTGGATTTATAAATAAAAACGTATATAATCTAAATCTGGATGAACTAGAGTACTGCTTCCAGTGGTTTACAAAGCTATGCAATGTTCTTGGACTCTTCGAGAATTATAGAAGAATACCTGTTTTGCCGGACGATCTCGTAAATCTAATTAAGGAAAGGGAAATTGCAAGAAAAGAGAGAAATTTTGAAAAGGCTGATAAAATAAGGGAAAGATTAAGAGAAAAGGGAATAATGCTTATAGACACGCCTGTGGGGACAAGATGGAGGGTTATAGGTTAGAAAAAACCTTTGGGTTTAAATATGTTGGGACTTGTCGTGAATTCGAAGACCTTCTTAATGGCTATGTTGAATGTGTACTTGATCAGTTCGCAACTTTAAAATCAGAAGCTGCAGGTAAAATATGGATCGATTAAGCTCCGTTAATTTTACCTTGTCACGAAACACATTCAAGTTCTTTTAGAGTGGGAAAAAATCCAGATATAATCCAGATATAATATTTCTATGATAAGACATTATTTATCATATAATATAGGTCATATGTTTATCTTTAATTTGCTCGTGTCTTTTCATCATCCAATTTTTTTAATGATTCATTTTTATGAATTAACCAAATTGATCAAGGTAAAGGGATTTCTGGACGTCGTATGTATAACATCAGCGGGATAAAATTCTGCCTGTTGCTTTTTCCGATCTCGCATTTAAGGACTTCAAACGATTGTAGGGGGGTCAGAAAAAGCCATATTTTGATAACCCGGTACGTGACATGCCCTAGACAAAAACTTTTTAAACATCATCATCGTCCTAGTATTGAATTCTTATCATAGCTATTTACCTGAGGTGATTTCTATGAAAATATGGTTGGTAGGTGCTTACGGAATAGTTTCGACTACGGCAATGGTTGGTGCAAAAGCATTGGAAAGGGGAATAATAAATACGACAGGATTGGTTTCAGAATTACCATTCTTTAAGAGGATATCCGAGTACGTCCCGTTAAAGTTTGAATTCGGCGGGCATGAGATAAGATTGCTACCATCGGCATACGATGCAATAGTCGAGCACTGGGAAATGAACAGGCATTTTGATAGAAGAATACTTAACGAGGTGGCAGACGACCTAAAAAAGATAAAGGCATGTAAGGGAACTGCCTTGAACTGCGGAGAGGGTATAAAGGAGTTGGGAAAGATAGAAACTCTTGAAGATGAGGGATTGAGCTTGAGGGAAATAGTTAAGAGAATAGAGAAGGACATAAAGTCATTTGCAAACGAAGAAACTGTTGTTATAAACGTTGCTTCGACAGAACCCCTTCCAAACTTTAACGAAAGATATCACAACACCATAGAGGGATTTGAGGAGATGATAGACGAGGATAAAAAGGAATTTGCGAGTGCAAGCATGCTTTACGCATACGTAGCGCTAAAACTAGGCTTACCCTACGGAAACTTCACTCCCAGCGCAGGTTCAAGCATACCTGCTCTAAAGGAGCTTGCGGAGAGGAACGGTGTACCCCATGCAGGAAACGATGGAAAGACCGGAGAAACTCTGGTTAAGACGACGCTAGCACCAATGTTTGCATATAGAAATCTGAAGATACTTGGCTGGATGAGCTATAACATACTTGGAGACTACGATGGAAAGGTTCTGAGTCATCAGGAAAACAAGGAGAGCAAGGTCGTTAGCAAGGACAGAGTACTGGAAAAGATAATGGGTTACTCTCCCTATACGATAACAGAAATTCAGTTCTTCCCGAGCCTAGTAGACAACAAAACAGCATTCGATTTCATACACTTCGAGGGATTCCTTGGTACGAGAATGAAGTTTTACTTTACATGGGATGCGATCGACGCAATAGTAGCAGCACCTCTAATACTCGATATTGCCAGATTCCTACTATTTGCAAAGAAAAAGGGAATAAGTGGGGTCGTAAAGGAAATGGCATTCTTCTTTAAGAGTCCCATGGACACAGATGTCATGAACACACATGAACAGTTTGAGATGCTAAAGGACTGGTTTAACAGACTTATTGAGGAGTAGTTAAGCTTAAATATATGTCTTAACAATTGCTTTTGATATTATTTTTTGGTGAAAAGCCATGATAGATATAAGCGATAAGATATATAAGGGAACGACTACGGTTGGATTGGTCTGCAGGGATGGGGTTGTATTCGCAACAGAGAAGAGGGCTACGATGGGGAGTTTCATAGCCAGCAGAAGGGCTAAGAAGATATTCAGGATAGCCGACAGAGCCGCAATGACTACTGCCGGTGCAGTAGGAGATGCTCAGTTTTTAGCAAGACTGATATCCGTCGAATTAAAGCTTTACGAGATAAGAAAAGAAGAAAAACCGACGATAAGGGCTATAGCAACCCTGCTCTCGAACATACTGAACTCCACAAGATGGTTCCCATACTTCGTACAGCTTCTTGTAGGTGGAATGGATAAGAGAGGTGCCAGCATGTATTCGATAGATCTGCTCGGCGGAGCAATAGAGGAGATGGATCTTGTCGCAACAGGATCAGGTAGTCCAACAGCTTACGGTGTTCTTGAGGATAGATACACGCACGATATGAGTATAGACGAGTGTGTTGAGCTTGCGATCAGGGCAGTTTATTCTGCTATGAGAAGGGATTCCGCTTCTGGAGATGGAATAGACGTTGTTAAAATAACAAAAGATGGTTATTTCGAATTAAAACCGAGTGAAATAGATGAAATAATAAAGAGGTTTGGCAGAAGATGAAGGAAAAGCTTAAGGAAATAAGAGAAAAGGTTGTTAAATCGTTACCTCCAAACATAAAGGTTAAAAACGTCGAATTTGAGGGGCCTTTCCTTGTAGTTTACGTAAAAAATCCACAGGAACTTGCAGGAGTTGACATAGTAAAAAAGCTTGCAAAGGATTTGAGGAAGAGGATAATAATCAGAGCAGATCCGAAGAGTTTAAGGCCAAAGGATGAGGCAAAGGAGATAATAAAGAAGATAGTTCCTGAGGATGCACAGATAACAAACATATTCTTCGACGACGAGAACTGTGAGGTAATAATCGAAGCAGAAAAGCCAGGAGTTGTAATAGGAAAAGGTGGCACGACTTTTAGAGAAATAATGAAAGAAGTGGGATGGAGTCCTAGAGTAATAAGAACTCCACCGATAAAATCGAAAACTATAGAGAGCATAAGGAGTTATCTTCTGAGCATAAGGGAGGAGAGAAAGGGCATACTCAGGAAAATAGGGGAGAGGATTCATAGACCTATAATACATGCTGACAAATGGGTAAGAATTACTTTTCTGGGCGGATCGAGGGAGGTAGGTAGAAGCTGTTACCTCCTACAGACGCCGAACAGCAAGATACTAATAGAATGCGGTATCAACGTTAGTGGCATTCAGCCGCCATATCTATACGTCCCGGAAGTTCAGCCACTTGATAGCATAGATGCAGTTGTGATCACGCATGCACATCTCGATCACTGCGGCCTCGTACCAATTCTTTATAAATACGGATACGATGGCCCCATCTACCTGACTCCTCCTACAAGGGATTTAATGGTCTTGCTTCAGCTAGATTTCATCGAAGTTGCTGCAAGGGAAGGTAACTCGCCACCTTATGGATCCCAGTACATAAGAGAGGCCTTAAAGCACTGTATAACACTGGATTACGGTGTTGTGACAGATATAACACCGGATGTCAGGCTAACGTTTTACAACGCAGGACATATACTGGGTTCGGCCATAGCCCATTTTCATATAGGTGAGGGTCTTTACAACATAGCTTTTACAGGGGACTTCAAGTTCGAAAAAACAAGATTATTTGACAAGGCGGAGACAAACTTCCCGAGACTTGAGGCACTGGTAATGGAGGCAACGTATGGTGGAAGTCAGGATTTCCAACCTTCAAGGAAGGAAGCAGAAGAAAACCTGATAAGAATCGTGAACGAAACTATAAAAAGAGGGGGGAAGGTTCTGATTCCAACTTTTGCAGTTGGAAGAAGTCAGGAAGTCATGATAGTGCTTGAGGAGGCTATAAGGAACAAGAAGATTGAAGAGGTACCGGTTTACCTTGACGGAATGATATACGAGGCAACGGCAATTCACACGGCCTATCCAGAATACCTTAACTCTCATCTGAGGGATTTGATATTCCATCAGGGGATAAATCCATTTATAAGTGAGAGCTTTATAAGGGTTGATTCGTCCTCGAAAAGACAGGAGGTCATAGATGAATCTGTTCCGTCGATAATACTTGCAACATCGGGGATGCTTAACGGAGGTCCAGTAATGGAATACTTCAAGGCGTTGGCAGGAGATGAGAGGAATACGCTCATATTTGTCGGTTACCAGGCAGAGGGAACTCTTGGAAGGAGAGTTCAGAAGGGTTGGAGGGAGATACCCTTCACAATTGAAGGTAAAAGAGAAGTAGTTAAGGTCAATATGAGAGTTGAAACTGTTGACGGTTTCTCAGGTCATTCGGACAGAAGACAGCTGATAAATTACATAAAGGCATTAAATCCAAAACCTGAGAAGGTTATAACTGTGCACGGGGATGAGGGTAAGTGCATAGACCTCGCGTCGAGTATATACAAGATGTTTAAGATAGAGACGAGGGCTCCGATGAATCTTGAAACGATAAGATTTATATGAAGGTTTTGAGTGTAGTCGGAAGCTCGAATTCGGGAAAAACCGAGCTTATAACAAAAGTTGTCCCACTTCTGATGAAGAAGGGATTAAAAGTTCTCGTAGTAAAGCATGCCAGATTCTTTGAGATGGACAGAGAGGGCAAGGATTCCTGGAAGATATTCAGATGCGGAGTGGATGTCGTGGTATCTTCTAAGGACAAAACGGCATATATTTCAAGAATCAGGGACGATCTGGAAATTATATGCGATCTCTTCGGAAGAAATTACGATTTAATAATTACGGAGGGTTTTAACAGAGCATGCAAGGACAGAATAGTGCTTCTAAAGGATCCGGATGAACTCGATAGATTTAAGTGCGGTAAGATATTGGCAATTGTTTCAGACTTTGAGATTAAAGGATACAGGTGTTTTAAAAGGGATGATTACGATGGAATCGTAAGGGTCATACTGGAATGGTACCATAAACGATAGGTTTATCTTAAGAGCATTATCCTTCATCTTATGAGAATTACTCCGAGATGCCTGGCATGTCTTTTAAACAGGGCCTATCTGGAATCGAGATTTGTTACTGACGATAAGGAGCTCATATTTAAAGCCGTGGGAGAGGCTTTGAAGGTTCTTTCGGAGAGATACTTCAGAAGGGATATAAACGCTCACATAGCTACGCAAATGCACAGAAGGGTTTACGAGGTATTGGGCGTTGAAGACCCCTATAGGGATTTAAAGGAAAGGGCAAACAGAATGGCACTGGATGCATTACCGGTAATTAGAGAATTCATAAACAGGCAGGATGACAGGTTCAGAGCGAGCGCAATTTCATCCATAATAGCTAATACTTTTGATTACGGCGTAATGGGTCATGACGTTTCCGAGGATTTTAAAAACTACTTCTTTGAGATGTTCAGAAGGGGTCTTGCCATAGACGATTTAGAAGACATAAGAGATCTTTGCAAGGGAAACGTCGTGTATCTGACGGATAATTGCGGAGAAATAATAATAGACGCACTTTTTCTTAGGGAGATCAAGAAGATATGTAGGCTTTTAACTGTTGTTGTCAGAGGAAGACCAATTTTAAGCGATGCAACGGTTGAAGATGCAATAATGGCTGGTATTGATAAAATAGCCGATGAAATACTTACAAACGGTATGGGGGCTATAGGGATAATTGAGGAGGAGCTTCCAGATGAGACCCTTAAAAGACTTGAAGACGCGGATATAATAATCGCGAAGGGTATGGCCAATTATGAGAGCATGTCGGAATCGAGATTCAAACCGATAGCATTTCTTCTGACAGCCAAATGCGAACCGGTTGCAGAGGATATAGGTGTTAAGGTCGGTGACATGGTCGCAATGCTCAGGGTATAGTCGAGATCTGCTCTATGAATCCTGAGGTCGAGCATCGAAGTCCTGAGGTTTAAAACTTTACACCTTGAAAATCTGAGTACTTCATCTGCACTCAGACTTTCATCCAAAATAAATTTGCCTTCACCTTCCAGTTTATTGAGAACCGAATTTTCTTTCATGCGAAATGAATAAAAAGCGTTAGCTGACGCTGGCGTTAATCATTATGGGTGGACATCTTTCAGATATTGCAAAACCCTTTTCATACCCTATCCTCGTAAAATACTCCTTTCCTATTGCCTTGATCCTCTTAAGAGCTGTTCTCAAAGGAATTCTTATAACGTCAACGATCGTAGGACAGACTATTTCCCCGTTCCTGATGTACCAGCATATCTCGGGGTATATGTATATAACTCTATTCTGTATCTCAGCCTTTATAAGTCCTTCAGCAACAAATCCCTCCCTAGTCTCTTCTATCATCTCATCAAATCTCCAACCACCTTTTTCGACAAACAGATTGCTTTCAAAGGCTTTGGGTATTGTACATATACCCCTTCCATTCCCCATCGGCTCCTGCTTGAACTTCTCAGCAGTTTCCCTTGTATGGAGATAGTATAAAATCCTTCCGTCCCTTATAAGACACTTCCTCTTGGCAACAACACCCTCGTCGTCGAAGTTATAGCATCCGAATCCGTCGGTTGGATCGTCATACACTGTTATCTCGTTACCGTCTTCAAGTGTCCTGTCCAGAACATCAGCCTCGAGGTTGTGAACTATTTCATGAACAAATGCGCATGAGGTCTCCTTTGATAGAATCACATCCATTTTTATCCCTCTCATTAAGGGATTTAGATATCTGGCCCTTTCAAGACTTCTTACCCTGTTTTTTACCTCATCGATTATAAATTCGTAATTTTCCTCCACTACCTCTAATCCTCCCACACCTCCCACGTATATCGATGCGACACTTTTTGTTAGAACGCTTAAATTTAAATCAGTTAAATTTTTTTCTTCCCTTGCATCGGCTCCATCACTCGTCTCTATTTCTCTGCATATCCTTTCATGAGTGAGTATCATTTCAACGAATCCTTCAAAATTTTTCTTTAAGTCCAGAAGTAGTTCTAACGATTCTTCCTCGTCGAAATGACCCTTTTCAAATCTAAACTCTCCTACTGCCATTTTTGCATCTGCAAGTCTTACACCCTCTCCTTCCCTGCTCGCAATTTCCTTTGCCCTTTCAATCAGTTCTTTTTCCGAATTTCTGTTGCTAGATACAATAGCCCAGCATTTATCGGCAATTCTAACAGCTCTATACTTACTGCTACTTCTATTGCATTCCACGGAATTACCCCTTATAGCTATTTCGAATACCTCATTGCTAACCCTTGATATCTGCACGTGCATCATTATTTATATTTTCGGATGTGTATAAAGGTTATGCAGTGCAACATGGTTTCTCAAGGATTTAAAATGGGATCCTGCCTCGTAAAGGTGGGAGATGAAATGAGAAGGGCCTGTGAGGCTACTCTTAAATACGACGGAAAGTGGTATCGTCTCATAAAGTCTATAATGCTCTCGAGACCCGAGGATTACCTGAGCATATATCAGAGTGGATGCAATCACAGCTGTTTAAAATGTCATTCATGGTACTTTACCCAGATGGCAAACGGATACTGGATGTCAACAGATGAAATAGCCAAAGTTGCATCTGAATATGAGAATGTCGTTACTGTCAGGGAACCCAGAAAGAGGGCTACGATGTGGCATGCGACAGATCTTTGCAGGCATTGCGGAAGCTGTGTTTTAAGGGGTGAGAGAGGGCCTCTATGTCCCAATAGATTGTCGAGCGATAAGATAATCTTAAGCCCTCAGGGTTATGGTCCGGCAAGAAACATAGTTGCGTTTACTGGGGGAGATTTAGTCTGCAAGGCTGAATTCTATGCAGAAGCGACTGAGAAGATAAAAGAAAATACGAAGCTCTGGGTTCTTATAGAAACGAACGGTTACGGTTTAACACCTAAAAACCTCGATATACTCGCTGATGCGGGTGTTGACAGCTTCTGGCTGGACATAAAGGCATATGATGAGAAAACGTATAAGAAGCTCTGCGGAACGACAAATCGCTGGATTTTAAAGACTCCAGAATGGATTCTGGAAAGGGGATTCGTTCTCGAGGTCTGCACGCTATACATTCCGGGATTTGTCGAGGTGGATCAGATAAGGAGTATCGCAAAGATTATAGCAGATCTCGATCTGGAAATACCCTTTACAATCCTGGCTTTTTTTCCTGAATACAAGCTCAAATCGAGACCACCTACCCTTATCGAAATGATCAGGGCGTATGTCGCTGTCGAGGAAGTCGGGCTGAAGAACATAAAACTTGGTAACTGCGGTGTTTTTGCAAGGACAGAAAGAGATTGGGAGGTACTACTGGGTCTTGTAGGTGAGAAGGCAATCGGATGATATGAATAAGATCGGAATTGCCGATTTTACATCTTGAGAGTTTGAAAAATGCGGGGCGAAATCTCGTTAAATTCTTCGTCTGGAAAAACGTTGATTTGACGCGGATTGCAATGAACCTCCAGCGTTAAAACTCTGATAGCGGAATCGATGCTGGTTTAAACGCATGAGTTCTCGAAGGTTCTGGCGATAGCCCATTCTTTGCAATTAGGTAAAACCAAAAAAATTATAAGAGTTGTACGAGATCTAAAGATATGATTAGGATTGCAATTGTTGCATGCAGGAGAATCAGGCAGCAGAATGCATGTCCAGGAGATGCGAAATGCCTTGTTGCATTTATGAGGAGGGAAGGGGAGTTCGAAAGGTATAAGGATAAGGAGGCGGCAATTGTCGGCATAATCGACTGTGGAGACTGTCACGGGGAGAGGGCACCGGTAAATCTAGGACTTTTAAAGACCCAACTCTCAGCGCTTAAGGAAACAGTGGACGTAATACATGTAGGAAGTTGCGTAACATTAACGTGCAGACATAAGGATGAACTTCTGGATTACGTGAGAAAGAAGGCGGGAGTTGAGGTTATTGAGGGAACGCACAGATATGTACCTGAAAAAATATTCCCCTAATCATTTTTTTAATTAATATAGGTTTTTGATTTTATCCTTAGAATTGGATATAAGTTATAAGATATCATATATAGGATTTATTCCGGCCTATCATCTGTCTGTTGGCTCGATTCAAAATGAGCAGTCTTCATCCAGATTTTAGCCTAATAACCCGAGGGTAAGATTGAGGTCTGATCCCGTGTAAAGATTTATTAGTTCGATAGACTATTATTTTTGATGAAAGATCTAACGAACGGCCTAAAAGAAATAGGGATAGTCCTAAGTGGATCAACTCCCTCTTATGCCCCAGTTCAGCTAAGAAAGGATTTTGAGGATAAAATTGAAGAACAGCAACTTGCAATAATAAAGGACGAGAGATATCCGAGGAAGTTTTTTATAGGAGTTCTAAGAGGTGTTAAGAGACTTGATCCAATTCTTAGGGGAAACGTCAGAACACCTTACGTTGAGTATCACGAGTACTGGAGTCAGACATATCCTGAGATGAGTTATACAAATGCTTATGTTTTCCTCTGTTCGATAATAGATCCTGATAACAGAATAATCGAAAACTGCAGGGTTGCGCCTCATCCAAATTCAAAGGTTTATCTTATGGTCAGGAATTCCGCTGTACTTAGGGAGATAGAAGAAGCGATAAGAAAAATCGTGAAGGACGAGATATACGTAGGAGAGCAGAAGTACAGTGGATTAAAGCTTCCCCTTAACTCCTATTATGCGAGATGTCACATAGGCGTGTTCGGATCGACTGGCATGGGAAAGTCGAGACTTATAAAGGCTTTGGTCGATGAGCTCGTTAGGAAGTACGCAATAATAGTTTTCGATCATACGGGGATAGATTATGTACCGTTTTACAGGGAAAACATAATCAGCTCAAAGGAAATAGAGATAAGTGCAGATGCGATGTCGTCGGTTGTTCTGGATATGGCCAGACTTGATAGGAATACGTATTCGACGTACATAGACATAGCATGCATGACGTTTTTAAAACTGCTAAGAGATGAGGAAGTCCCCGAGATGTTAAAGGATTTGAGATTGAAGGTAGACAAGCTGAGAAGGGAAAGGCTGATCGGGGAAGATAACCTTAAGGCTTTTGTCGAGGTTACTAAGAGCATAATGAAGTCTCTTAAGGCTAGAGACAGTACTATAGTTAAGGCTGAGCTATTCATAAACGAATACATGGATAAAAACTTTATAGATGAGGTTGTGAGAAAGAGGAGGCTGTCTCCAAAAGATGTTGTGCAAATGGCTCTTGAACTCAGGGGAAAGGCACCGCTTGTAGTAAATCTGGGGGATGACACGGAAATAATGATAAAAAGAGGCATAGTATACAATATAATTCTATCTGCCTGGTCTATAGTCAAGGAAAATAAGGATCAGTTAAATCTCGGATTCGTAATAGATGAAGCCCAAAACTACGCCGGGGAGTACACATATCCGACGAATAAAATAATAGAGATGACTGCAAGGGAGGGAAGGAAGTGGGGGTTGTTTATAATTCTTGCAAGCCAGAGGGTTGCAAGAGACATCTCGACTACGATAAGAGCAAACATAAACACTGTGTTCTTCTCAAAACTTCAGGCCAGTGGGGATCTTAGAGAAATAAGCGGATTTCTTGATATAGGTGGTATTGAGGAGAACGATCTAGCCCTGCTTGAGAGCAGGGATTTCTTCATAGCTGGTCTGATGAATCCGTTGAGGGTTCCGATTCTTTTAAGAATTAAAAGGGTTGAGGGGGGATTGTGATGGAGGAGGATCTCCTTTTCTTTATATACCCCCCGGCGTTTCTGAGCGCAATAGACGGGATTAGGAGAATAGCGAAAGGTGAGATAAGAAACAAGATAAAGGAAATAATCGAAATTTCGAACGGGCTTAGAGAAATGCTCATAGACAGGATAAGGATCGTAAAAAATCCCTCTAAGAGTCTTTCATGTGTCGGTATAGATTCCACATGGACGGTACCGCATCTCGAGCTTTTATACGGAGACTGCGCATTGATAATATACGGATGTCTGGGAAGCAGAATCAAGGAGATAAGATCTGAGCCCGTGATATATTCTGGAGACGATTTCAATTCATTTATATGGAAAAGATCCGTTAAGCTTGAGAGAGAAATAGCAATTGAGGTGCTCGAAAAAAATGATATTGATCTAATAATATTTGATGGAAATATATTTCCATTTCCGATGGTATACACAAAGGACTGGAAAGAGTGGATGGAAATTGCGAGGACTATAGATATGTTGATAAAGATAGCAAAGAGGAAGGAGGTATCGTTGGTAGGTATTATAAAAAGGGTTAAATCGAGATATCTCTCCTATCTGATCGAAAGGGAATCACCTGTAAATGACAAGCTCTTATCGAGCATGTTTTTGAAGAACGGTGAGTACATAAGTCTTGGAAGGTTCAAGGATTTTTTACCCAAGTATTTAAGGATAGTGCACAGGGACAGGGCAGATGTGTACATAAGGAGGTTCTGGGAGAGGTGCAGCGAGTTGCCCATAGGTGATGTAGAACTCGTTTTTTATAAGGCCAGAAAACAGACACAGTATGACTCAGCTACAAAGGTTGAAATACTCGATCTGGCAGGGATTGGTGTCGACGAAATAGTGAATTACCTGGCAAACATGAGCACAGATACGGGATTCCCGGCGATAATAGACTGGATAGATGAAATAGTTAGAAACGAATACAGGGTTCTCTCGTTCTTAAGGGATTTGCTGGAAAAGGAGCTTATGAGGATATGCTCGGATGAAGAGAAGGAGGTAATAATTAAGCTATGCGGATTTATGAATCCGCAAAAATCGCACATATTTAAATCCATCTGAACAAATCTGAGGTATGGATCTGATGGAGTTTTTGAAGGATGACGGATTCAGAAAATACCTTGATGTCGAGATAGTTGAGATAAAGGATGGATTTGCAAGCGTTAGAGGAAAGGTCAGGGATGAGTTCTTAAACTTCCACAAAACAGCTCATGGGTCTTATATAATAAGCCTTGCCGATATCGCATTTGCAATTGCTGCAAATTCTGATGGTATTAAAAGATTTGCCTTGTCTATAAAAATAGATTTCATCAAGCCGGCCTATAAGGGAGATGAGCTTGTTGCGGAGGCAAGGGTAATTCACAAGGGGAAGAGGATTTCATTTTACGAGCTTTCTGTAAAGAAGAATGGAGACAAAATAGCGAGGGGATGCGCTATAGCTTATAGGATTGATTAGATTTCGAAGTAGTCTTTTTCCAGATTTTTAATCGATTTCACATCTCCTTCCCTTACTATCTCACCATTAACAAGTATGTATACCCTCTCGGCCACGTTAAACGCTAGATGGACGTTCTGCTCCACTAGGAGTATTGAGACACCCATACAGTTTATGTTCTTTATCGCATCCTCTATTCTTCTTATGACTATTGGAGCAAGACCCATCGAGGGTTCGTCCATAAGCATGAGCTTCGGGTTAAGCATAAGAGCCCTGGCAATCGCAAGCATCTGCTGCTCACCGCCGCTGAGGGTTTTTACCTTCTGCCTCTTCCTCTCCTTTAAAACTGGAAATAGATCGTATACAAAATTTAGGAGATCGTGATCGGGATTTGCAAGCATAAGATTGTCCTCGACGGTTAAATTCGGAAAAAGCCTTCTACCTTCTGGACATATCGATATACCCATCCTTATCCTCTCATGTGTCTTCATGTTCGTTATATCGACACCGTCAAATACTATCTTTCCCTCTGTTCTTACGAGACCGCATATGGATTTTAGAAGTGTTGTTTTCCCAGCACCGTTCGGTCCAAGTATAGCTACGCTTTCGCCTTTCTTAACCTGTAAGTTAATATTATTCAATATCTTGAGCTTATCGTAATAAGCGTTCAGATTTACTATTTTAAGCATAGTCCTCCCCAATATAAGCCCTTATAACTCTACTATCCCTTACTATCTGATCTGGTTCTCCTTCGCAGAGTATTTCTCCGTGATTTAGAACAACAACTCTGTCCACAAGGTTGAATAGCTCTTTAAGCTTGTGTTCGATTATTGCTATACTTATGCCATCCTTGAAATCCTCTATAATCCCGTGAAGCTCCATGCACTCCCTCGGACTTAGACCGGAAAATGGCTCGTCGAGCATAAGGACTTTTGGCTTTGTCGCGATTGCAAGTGCTATGCTGAGTTTTCTCATCTCTCCCTGAGATAGCTTGGATGCTACGAGATCTCTTTTCGACCAGAGCCCGAAATCCTTCAGTATTTCCATTTCGTTTTCGCAAATAAGAGATAGATTTTCGAGGACTGTTAAATTCTTAAATATCTTGATTATCTGAAAGGTCCTAACAATTCCCATCTTTACTATTTTGCTAGGCCTTTTACCTGTTATATCCACACCGTTAAACGTAACCTTACCTCTATCCGGCTTAAGAAATCCCGATATAATGTTGAAAAGAGTAGTTTTCCCGGCACCGTTCGGGCCTATTATTCCCAGACATTCCTTTTTTATGCTTAGGTCTACATTGTTCAGAGCTGTTATATTTCCAAATTTCTTTGTCAAACCCCTGACTCTTAACATTACCACTTAGTGACTAAGTAGCATAATGTTTAAATACTTTACCCTAGGCAAATGGCTATGAATTGGGTATCATCCCTGATGGTGTTACTGATACTGCTAGGCAGCATAGGGTTGGTGAGTGCAGAGGAGAAGAAAGAAGTCGTAATAGGCGTTATAGGACCAATGGCTCTTCCAGAAGGGACTGCAGAGAGAAATGCTGTGATGCTCGCTGTTGAGGAGATAAATAGAAATGGAGGAATAAATGGTTTACCCGTAAGAGTTGTTATAGGCGATACAAAGCTCAATCCGAACGTAGCAACATCGGAGTTCAGAAGACTTGCAGAAGAAGCTGATGTAATAATAGGTGGATTCTCTAGTGGTGTAATGCTAGCTATGATGGAAACGATGGCAGAAACAAAGACAGTATTCTTAGCAGATGCTTCTTCCCCAGCACATTCAAAGAAGGTTGAGGAAAACTATAAGAAGTACAAGTACTGGTTCAGGATAAGTCAGAACAACGGATCAACATTTGCATGGGATTTAGCTGAGATGATAGACTTCCTGAGATCCAAGTGTGTCGATGTAAAAAGGGTTTACGTAATAAGGGATGAGCATATATGGACTGATGCAGTTATGAAGGAGCTCAGACCTCTTCTTGATGAGAGGGGGGTTGAAATAGTTAAGGATGTCAGAGTGGGCAGAGGCTATACTGATTACGAGCCTTTAATACTTGAGGCCGAAGATCTCGGTGCAGATCTGATAATGCCAATACTTGCAATAGCAGGGACAGGGGATGTGCTTGTTAAGCAGTGGGCAGAACTTAAGCCTAAGGTATTGATAGCAGGTCATGATCTAGCAGCAATAGATCCTGCATTTTATGAAAAAACTGGAGGATTGGCAAATTATGTTATATTTATAGCAGATGGTGGTGCTCTAGTAACTGCACCTCCAACTGATAGGTGTAAAGAGTTTATTGAAGCTTATAAGAAGAAGTATGGTCATTATCCAGAATCCCATCAAGCTTATGGTGCATACGATGCAGTTTACGTTTACAAGACAGTATTTGAAATGGCGGCAGAGAATGGAGAAGATCCGTTCAATCCCGATGTAATAGTCAAATACCTAGAGATGATCAACAAGAGCAATCCGCTTGTTCTCACGAGGGTAATAGCTTTTGAATCAAACCACGATCTTGCATGGGGAGATGAATATGTCAGAAATTGGATTTCTCAATGGCAGGAGGGCAAACAGTACATAATATATCCAAAAAGCGTTGCGAACGGAGAGTTGAAGATACCTCCGTGGATAGTCACGAGAACTCCTGTTGAGACTGTTACTCCAACGCATACTCCCGTGACACCAACACCAACACCGACTCCCGGATTTGAAGCTTTAATTACAGCGATTGGATTTATTGCAGCAGTGTATTTGATCAGAAGGTTCAGATGATTATTTTTTTATGATAGAGGAAGTAATCAGGGTAATAGCGTTCAGCCTAGTAATAAGCGGAATATGGGCTCTTGTATCATCTGGATTTACGCTGATATTCGGTGTAGCTAGGATTCTGAATTTTGCGCACGGATCCATATTCATGATTTCAGCGTACTTCGCCATAACCCTTCTGAAGTACAACATAAATCCGATACTGTCATTTGCAGCTGGAATAATTTTCTCTGGAATTGTTGGTGTTCTGATATACAAGGTTGCAATGTCTCCGATAAAGGAGCACAAGATCATGGTAATAATCGTATCGCTCGCAGTTGCATTACTTATCGAGCAGATAGTGCTGAACTTATTTGGAGAGCATGGTATATCATTTCCTTCACTAATAAGGGGTTATCAGGAAGTTTTTGGTGTTAAGATAACAAACATGAGGATTCTTGCATTTGTACTGGCAGTTCTTACAATATTTCTACTCGAGATATTTATAAACAGGACGAGAATTGGAAAGATGATAAACGCCGTTGCCCAGGATATGGAGGCGGCGAAGCTAATAGGTATAGATGTCGAGAGGATTTATACTATCACAGTTTTCATATCCTCAATACTCGCAGGATTGGGAGGTCTGCTATACTCCCAGATATTCGCTATAACCCCTATGGCATCTTTGAAGGCTCTGATATACGCATTTGCAATAGTCATACTAGGAGGACTTGGAAGCGTTAAGGGGAGCATTCTGGCATCATTCATAATCGGATTCATAATAGTCCTGACGATAACTTTTCTAGGTGCGAGGTGGAGCGAGTTCATAATGCTTCTGACGATTATAGCAATACTGATAATAAAACCGACGGGATTGTTCGGGGTGGAGGAATGATGAGGTATGCTATACCATTAATCGCAATTCTTCTAATTGCCCTTCTTGCACCTTTTATCGTATCAGAAGCATATCTATACGTACTCGGAATGTCTTATCTCTTCATAATACTTGTTGTGAGCTGGGATTTAATGGTGGGGTACACAGGATACGTCAATCTGGGACATACCGTGTTTATAGGTGTTGGAGCTTATACGGCCGCATTACTTCAATCCTCAAGGCTTTTCGTTATTCTTCCACCATACATCTCGGTTATAGTAGCCGGTGCATTCTCAGCCCTTATAGGGTTTTTAATCGGCATAATAACGCTTAGACTGAGGGGATACTACTTCGCGCTAGTAACAGCCATACTCCCGCTCGTATTCATGCAAACAGTTTTCATATGGAGAGATCTGTTCGGAGGTGAAGAGGGATTTTCCATTACGGGAATACAGGGGACAGTTGAGAGGTACTACATCTCACTTGCATCAATGCTGATCTGCGTTCTGATAATTCTTTACATTGCGAGAAGTCAGATAGGTCTGAAGTTCAAATCCATAAGGGAAGACGAGGAACTGGCGGAGGCCATAGGGATAAACACGACGAAATACAAGATTCTGGCCTTTGTCCTGAGCTCCTTCTTCGCGGGTATAGGAGGGGCTTTAATAGTCAACTACAGATGTACTGTATCTCCAGATCTTTACGACATACCTCTCATGCTCCTGATAATACTCTCGGCAGTTCTAGGAGGTCTTGGAACGATATACGGATCCATTATCGGTGGATTTCTGATATACCTTGCAAAAAACTGGTGGTTGAAGCCAATAATTTCTCAAATACCTTCCATGATTCCTGTAAGTGACGACATAATCCTGTATACCATACTAATAGTTATAGGAATTCTTATGCCCAGAGGGATTTACGAAGAGCTGAGAAAGGTTGCATCGGCGATTGTGAAAAAGACTTGATTATATTCATTTAAAATATCTGTTTAAAAATTCGAAGTCCTCATAGCTTAACTTCCAGTTCATGGAATCTGCAAATTCCTTTAATCTGCTTATCTTTTCAGATTTCGGAATCGCCATGACGTTTTTATGGAGTATTATCCAGTTCAAAGCGACCTGACATGCACTTCTGCCATATTTCTTACCAATATCGCGCAGCACATAATTTCTCGCCAGAATTCCCCTTTCAAGAGGTGAATAGGCCATCACTGTTATTTCTTCCCTTGAACAGTATGGCAGCACATCTCTCTCAATTCTCCTATCCATCAGACTGTACTTCATCTGATTTACAACAACATCGTACTTCGATAAAAAGCTCCTTGCAATCTCGAGTTCTTCAACGCTGAAGTTGCTGACGCCTATGTACCTTATCCATCCGAGATCCACGAGATGTTCGAGTGTTCTCATTGCCTCTCTTAGCGGCATACCCCTCTTAAACCAGTGTATTTAAATATAGATCGATGTATTTCACATTAAGCCTCTTTAAACTCATCTTAACGGATTTTATCAGCCTTTCTCTGTGAGTGTTCGTGGGTAATACCTTTGTAACTATGAAAACTTCATCTCTATCAAAAAAACCTATTGCTCTACCCACCAACTCTTCGCTGTGACCGTTACCGTACATTTCAGCTGTATCTATAACCTTCAATCCGAATTCTATTCCGGCTTTAATCGCTTTTACCCATTTGTTGTCTTTTGAGTTATCTGCTGTCAGATAACCACCTATTCCCCACGTTCCCATTCCTATCGACGGAACGACATCGTCACCTATTCTCTTAAACCTTACTTCCATAGCTCCAAAAGCCTAGTCTTTTCGATTATTTCTCCGCTTCCTGAATGCGGCGTTCTGAGTACGCTATCTCCATACTTTTCAATCTCTCTTGCCTCATCGGCTAGCATTCCTGCAATCCTCATCATTTCATGGGCCGATGCGCAGAGAAGTGTAAATCTTTCAGAATCCTTTTCCCTAAAGCATGCCCTTTCAGTTATCTCTGATACCTTCTCAAGTATGAAAATAGATGCCATGGCCTTGGCCATTGCATAAGGATTTTTAAACCCCGCGAATTTCATCGCGACATCGTGATTCACAAAAACCCTCGGGATTTTTCCCTCCTTTACAGCACGGTTTATCTCGAACTGAATCAATCTAATAACACCCGTTATCGCCAGAACCTTTATTATATCCGAATTGAATATGCACATCTCCGTAGGATCGAGAAATTCCCTTCTGGCCCCTATCATTGCATCCGGTTCGACAACTATATACCCTACGTTGTCGCCTATTCCCCTGAGAAACTCTTCGGATATCCTATTCGTTACGATTATCGTGGGTTTTTTAAAGCGAGGTTTTACATACTTCGAGGCATCTGGGCAACAGACTATCACTATGTCTACGTTAAACTTGTATATCTCATCTACGATCTCAGGTTTTATCTTGGAACCGGACGAGATTACGAATGTTTCAATGTCCTTTCTCCTCGCTAGTTCGTCCAGTACGTATTCGATCAGTACCGAGCTTCCTATTGCACCGAGTTTAACTATTCCCACCCTCATATCTAGATATACCTCACGATCTCTTTTATAACTTTGTACTTATCTCTGGCAATAGGTCCTCCTATCACAACCTGATCGACTACATCGGCGAACTCTTTTATCCTTGATGCAACGGATCTCATATCGCCGTAAATGCAGAACTCGTCCAGCAGTTCATCCTCTATGTCAAGCCTCTCAAACCTCCTCGATTTTATTATATCCCTTATCTCTTTAACCCTGTCCAAATCTATCCCCTTTTCCTCCAGAACGCTCCTAGGACTCCCAGCTATTATATATCCCACAACTATTCTCGCAATCCTCTTAGCCCTTCTAACATCATCATCTACACATACAGCCGTGCATGCAATAACCTTCTTTTTAAAGCCCTTCAGACCTCTGAAATCCTCTGGATTTGATGAGTTTATCATTACGCCATCTCCTATCTCCAATCCGAGTTCAATCATCTTTTTACCCTGAGCACCTATGTATATCGGTACTTCTCTGAAAAAAGACATTTCAGCATTTTCAAGGCTGAATATCTCACCTTTATACGTAACGTTTCTTTCTTTAAAAAGAAGTCTTATTATCTCGACTGCCTCTCTAATTCTCCTTAGAGATCTCTCCCTTTTTATACCTATACTCCTTAGAGTCATCATATCTCCCGCTGAAATTCCTAATATCGTTCTTCCTCCGCTTATTTCATCAATTGTCATGGCATTCGATGCTATAAGTGCGGGATGCATTGTGTAGGGATTTGTAACACCTATACCTATTTTCATACTTGATGTTCTGTGAGCTATGAGTGATAGAATTGGATATGGGCTCCTATTGTTGTAATGCTCGGTAACCCATACAAAGTCAAATCCGCTCTTTTCTGCTAGGACAGCGTACTCAACAATCCTGTCGCATCTCTCATTCGGTATCAGTTCTATTCCGATTTCCATAAAACAAATTACATGATCTGTCTTTTATAAAAATATTGCTGCAGAACTGAGTGTATCATGAAGAATCACTTAAGATGATTTCCGTACGAATTTTGAGAATTCATCGGATATGTCAGACGAGATTTGTTAGATTATCTGCAGCTATCTTTAAGGCCTCATCGATCTCTTCCTTCCTAAGCATCCTAGAAATCTCCTTAAACTCGCGAGCCCTGTAGGCAGGATAGTACTGGAACATCAAATTGAACCTTATATCCCTCCCCATATTTTCGGAAACCCATTCGATAATTCTCTTGGTGCAGCATTCTATATGATTCGGGAGGACGAGATGTCTTATTATTATTTCACAGCTTTTTCTGGCCATTAAGAAATTCCTGGTAACTATTTCCCAGTAGTTATCGGCATTTGAGTACTTTTTTGCACATGCGTCGTTTCCGTATTTGAAGTCGCCAAGCCAAACGTCAACGACGTCCTCTATTATCTCCGCAATCTCCATCGAATGGTACATGTTGGAATTCCAGACAACGGGCACATTTGATTTGACGTGTTTAAGTATCTTTAGAATCGTGTGGGAGTGCTGGTCGGGATTTCCTCCGACGAAATTCACGTTCTTGCTACCCTGCCTATGTCTTATATCTATTCTCCTTGCAAGCCTGATCGGGTCAACTAATCGATCATCTCTATAAACTATCGTCCAATTCTGACAGAAAACACATCTGAAAGAGCATCTATTGAAAAATATAGTGTGCGATGGTATCAGTTCTGACTCTTCTCCGAAATGCAGGAATTCGGCAGAGTAATAACTCTGCACACCGCATCCGCAAAATCCAGCGGCTTTATATCTATTAACACCGCATTTTCTCTCACAGAAATTACAGCTCTCAAGCATCTTAAGCAATATATCTATCTTCAAATCGAGAAACGAGAATTCTGGTGGTTTTTCTGCTAATATATCCGTATCTTTCCCTTCCTTTTTCAAAACACTTTTAAACTCCTTTTTAATCCTCGAATGCTCTTCTATTGCGGATTTAATGTCTTTATGCCTTTCTGCTTCAATCCTTTTTGCAATCTGGAATTTTGCCACAGCTTCTCCACTGTTTATGGCATGATATCTCTCAAGACCCCTGATCATATATGCTCTCTTCCCTCCAGATCAAGCAATACCCTTCTAAATCCGATTTTCTTGAAAATCTCAACGAGCTTATCCCTTAAGTCTATTACCCTTTTTATCTCATCCTTTCCTACCTCTATTATTGCCATTTCTCGTTCATATCTAACCCTAACAGATCTAAAACCAAGTTCGATTAGTATTTCCTCAGCCCTCTCGATCATGTCTACCTTATCGCGATAAATCCTGTCGAGAAATCTGGTCGCGAGACATGAATTAGAGGGCTTGTTCCAGTTGGGAAGACCGAGAATTCTTGCAATATTCCTTATTTCTTTCTTTTCGACATCCCTGAGCGGGTTTAAAACACCAAATTCCCTGTTTGCAATTAGTCCCGGTCTGAACTCATTGAGATCGTCTCTATTTGTCCCATCTATTATTGTCCAACCCTTAAACTCTTCTGAGATTTTTTTCAGCATTGATTTCTTGCAGTGATAACACCTATTGACGTTATCCTCAACGAATTCCCTATTCTTATCAATGGCTATCCTTATGATCTTGTGTTTAAATCCTAGGAGCCTTGCTATTCTCTTTGCATCTTCCAACTCCCTTCTCGGAACGAATCCGTTATCAATTGTTAAGGCTATAAATTCAACACCCCTGAGCTTGCAGAGATAGGCTATCAGTGTTGAATCGACGCCGCCACTGAACATGACTACTGCCCTTCTAACATCGTTCAGCATCAAAAGACTTTTTAACATTCGAACATATATACCCTATACCCCTAGGCCGCCGTGGCTTAGCCTGGTAGAGCGGGTGACTCGTAATCACCAGGTCCCGGGTTCAAATCCCGGCGGCGGCTTTTTTAAAATTTTAAAAATTCAAACCCTGCCGTAATCGTCCGCAAATCTTATTATATCGTCTTCTCCCAAGTACTCGCCAATCTGAATCTCTATTATCTCTAAAGGTAAAAGCCCCGGATTTTCAAGTCTGTGTTTTGTTCCAGCGGGTATATACGTGCTCTCACCTCTCTTAAGCAGGAATTCTCTTTCTCCCACCGTTACCTTTGCAGTACCCTTAACAACAACCCAATACTCACTTCTGTGATAATGCATCTGCAGACTCAGCCTCTTCTTGGGTAAAACAGTTATCCTCTTTATCTTATAGAAACTCCCCTCCTCAAGAACAGTATACGATCCCCAGGGTCTGTAAACTGTTACGTGATGATCAACCCTTTCGTCTCCCCTCTCCTTTAACATGTTGAATAGATCTCTGACCTTCTGGGTGGATCCCCTTGAGCATACGAGTGTTACGTCTTTCGTCTTAACAAGAACTATATCCCTGACGTCAACAGCCGTTACGAGTCCGTCGCTTATTATGAGGTTGTCCTTTGAATCTATGCCTATAAACTCCCCTTTAACAGCGTTTCCATCGGGATCCTTTTCAAGTATTTCGTAAATCGCATCGTAACTGCCCAGATCGTTCCAGTAAACGCTTAACGGTATTACAGCCACTCTGTTTGATTTCTCCAGAACTCCTTTATCAACAGATATATCGGGGAGTTTTGAATAGTCGCATTCACTCTCAAGAATCTTAACTATGTCTGAAGCGTACTTCTTGCATTCCTCGAAGAAAAGTTCTGTTGTGAAAACGAACATTCCGCTGTTCCAGAGATATCCCTCCTTAACATACCTCTTAGCACTTTCCAGATCAGGTTTCTCGATGAACTTCTCAACCTTAAAACCGAACCTCAGTCTTCTGGACGGTTTTATGTACCCATAACCTGTATGAGGTTTTGTCGGTTTTATTCCAAACGTTATCAGGTAATCGTTCGATAGCTTCTCAGCGTTTTTAAAAGCCTTGACGAATTCTTCATTCGCATCGATTACATGATCTGAAGGTAATACGGCCACCTTTGACGATCCGCAATCCTCAAAAATCTTTTTCATTCCCATGTAAATTGCCGGTAATGTGTTCCTTGACATGGGTTCTGTTACGATTTTTGCCGAAACGTTTATCTCGGAAAGATGCTGGAGTATTATGGATTCGTACTTCTTATTCGTGACTATATAAATGTCATCGGGCTTAGATATTAGTAAAGCCCTTTTAACTGCCATTTGAAATAAGCTTTGACCGTTAAATCTCAAGAATTGCTTCGGATAATCTTCTCTGCTCAACGGGAACAACCTTGTTCCCCTTCCACCGGCTAATATTATGGTCTTCATATCTATAGTCTCTAATCAAATGTTAAATCATTTTCGCAAATAGTAATCGTTATAAATATAATTAATTTCTAAGCTTTAAATGTTTGAAAGCCTGTCTGAAAATATAGATGAGATTTCGAATAGCAGAGAAAATAAAACAGAGGATATAGCAAAGAGGATATCTGTCATAACGGCGAACAGAATTCATTTAAAAAGATACCCGATAGATAATCCCGTAACGGCTTTTAATCCTTCCTTGCTCATCAGGGGTCAGGATGTGTCAATTTACGCGAGAATAGTTCTTGGTTATTATACCTATTCGAGTGCGGTTGCGGAAATAAAACTAAGCTTGGATGACCTTTTTCAGAATTCAGTCTCACACTACACAGCTGAAATAGTCGTATACCCTGACAACAAGTTTGATATATGGGGTACTGAAGATCCGAGGGTTTACGAGATAGACGGGATAATCCACATGACTTACTGCGGAAGAACTGTTCTGTACTTCGATCCACATATAAGGGTTGAGAGAACGATCCCCATAACAGCTATACTCGATAGAAATAAGTGGAATAAAACGTATATATGCAGATTTCCCGAAAGTTTGAGGGATTTTGTCATAAGCGACAAGAACGCGTTTTTCGTAAAGGTTAAGAGTGATTTGAAGCTCTTTCACAGACCTCACATGAAGGATGAAAAGTTCTATCTGGTCGTGAGCGATATAGAAAAGGAGGAAAGATTCACGATTATAAGGAATACAAAGCTAGTACTAAAACCCGCCAAGTTTGAAGAAAAGATAGGCTGGGGGACTCCAGCTGTAAGGGTCGATAAGGAATACCTCTTTCTCCTGCACGGAGTTGACAGAGAGACTTTGGCCTACAGGGTTTTTGCCATGACGATGGATGAAGATCTTAACGTAACGGCAATAACTCCTTATTACATAATGGAGCCGAAGGAGGTTTACGAGATGTACGGGGACAGACCCTTTGTTGTATTCCCCTGCGGTGCACAGATCCTTGATGACAGTCTTATAATATCGTACGGGGCTGCAGATTCAACGATAGGAATAGGGGAAATAGATCTAAGCGAGCTAATGTCAATACTTGATAAAAACAGATTTAAATAGATCCGCCTACAACCGCTTTTATCAGCGCATATGGGGAACCATCCGAAACCGGAACTAGTTGACCGTTTTTTCCACAGAAACCTGGATCAAATCTCAGACCACTCCCTATCCTTATATCTTTGAGTACATCAAGGGTGTTTCCCGAAAGAGAAACATCCCTTATCATATTGTATATCTCTCCGTTTTTTATAATATATCCGTACTGGGCGTTGAATTGGAAGTATCCCGTTGCAGGATTTGTTTCACCACCCCTTGAACCTATCAAATACACGCCGTTTTTCGCCTCCTCTATAAGCTCCTCAAATTTCATATCTCCTTCCTCTAAATAAGTATTGCTCATCCTTACAAGCGGAAATTCTAAACCATCAGCTCTTGCATTCCCCGGTCTAGAATTCAGCTTTTTTGCAGTCTCTCTTGAATTCAGAAAATCTACGAGTACCCCGTTCTTTATTATTACCCTCTTCTCAGCCTTAACACCTTCGTCGTCAAATGGGAAAAATCCAAACTCCTTAATCGTAGGATTATCACATATATTTACATTTTCATTGGCAACCCTTTTACCGATTTTATCTGCAAGCACACTCGATCCCTGAAGGACATGATCTCCTTCAACGGCATGGCCGAAAGCCTCGTGTATAAAAACTCCACCCAGACCCGGATCTATTACAACGTTCATCCTCCCCGAAGGTGGTGTTTTTGCATTTACAAGTCCCTTCAAAACATCTCTGACCTCCTGAGCTATTTCGAAGCAGTCTTTTAGGGCCTCAAATCCGGATGGTTTCATTATCCTTTTTGAGTAAAATTGAAGAGTTTTATCCCTTGCAACACCCTGTATAACGATTCCGATCCTAGGTACTTTGTAGTATACTTCAACTCCGAACGAATCGTAATAATAGAACTCTTTATGACTTTCAAAGTAAGTTATGCTTGTACTCACAACATGCCTGTCTTTAAGCTCTTTCTCAACATCTTTCAAAAACCTTATCTTTTCCTCTATCGATATATCTTCTGGATTCTCTTTCGGTTTAAGTATGTAGCTCTCGCTTCTCTTTTCAAGCTCGTACACATCTGAACTTCCGAATCCGACTGCGTTTTTTTCTGCGAGCCTCAATCCTTCAGAATCGCTTACGTTTCCCGTAAAGAATCCCCAAAAGCCGTTTTTTAACACTCTGAAGGCTTTTCCTTCAGATCTGTCAAAAACGGTCCTTTCAACCCTTCCGTTTTCGATCGATATCTTCAAGCTTCTACTCCTTATGTACCTCACATCGTAGAACATGCTCTCAAATTAAGAGTTCGATGCCGTTATATATACTTTAACGAGTTTGTGAACACAATGGAGGAAAGTTGCAATGTTAGAGAAATGACACTAAAACTCGAAGTTATGATCTGTCGGATTTATAAGGATAAGTATGCAAGGAATTGCTTACATGCCTTCCGTCTGTTACCGCAGGGTTGCTTACGCGATTACCGTGACATAGGGATTGCTAGCAATCCTTTGAATCAATTATTGTTGTTACAGATTTTTCAAAGTGTGGATTGAGCATGATGGAACTCAACGACGACATATTAAATCCAAAGAGATTTGTAATAATGACACTGCTATTCATGTTTAGAGAAATGACAGAGAGTGATCTTGCAAAGGCTAGTAAGATAGGATGGGGGTTCGCTGAGCACTCATCTGAAAAGGCTTGAAGAAAAGGGTTACATCGAAAGGAAGAAAGCTATAACTTCGAAGGGTGTGAGAACTGTGGTCAGAATAACTGAAAAGGGATACGGGAAGTACAGAGAGGAAATAGAAAAGCTCAGGACGATTTTGAAAAGCATCAATCATTTATAAGTTAGAAGTCAAAATTATTCATATGAATCGTTCGATCGAAAGACTCGGTTTCGTTTCGAGATATCCTCCAACTCACTGCGGTGTAGCAGAATATACTAAGATGTTGATTTCGGCAATTCAATCGCTCAACCCCAGAATAAAGCTGTACGTTTTTTCAACGGATGAAAGCGGAAAAAATGCCAGAATAGATGAGATGGGTGTAAACGTCTTACCGTGTTACAGAAGATTTGAGTCCAATTATTCTAATATGCTAGACGAACTTTCCGAGATAGGAGGTGTGGATGTCCTCCATGTTCAGCACGAATACGGGATATTTGGACTCGGTAGGAATATAATAGATGCACTTTTAAAGGCCAAGGAAGAGGGTTTGGCAAGGGCAGTTGTAATAACGATGCACACGGTCAACCATCCATTTTCCGAAAAAAAGGATGCTCTAAAGTTTCAGTCCTCTCTTAACAGTTTAGATGCAATAGTTGTGCACAGCCCCCTTCAGGAGTTTGAACTTCAGATACAGGGTATAAATCCGTCGAAATTGAACAGAATACCTCATGGAACACTCATAAATCCTTATCTCGGTTACACAAAGAGGATACTATCAAGAAGTCTGAATTTAAATGAAGAATTCAGAGGCATGATACTTGCAATCCCCGGTTTTCTTAGAAAGGATAAGGGATTGGATATACTAATAGATGCTCTGAAGATACTTAAGGATTTAAGGTTTACACTTGTAGTTGCCGGTGAATTAAAAGATACCGAGCTGAAGGATATGTTCATGGATTCGTTGACATATAAGATAACGTTGATAGACAGGTATCTGTCCAGCGATGAAATACTCAGAGTTGTTGCGCTGGCAGATGCAATAGTTTTACCTTACAGGGACAGGATCGGAGTTTATTCTGTTAGCGGTATACTTCATCTATCCATGGGTGGTTTGAAACCGATAATCGGTAGCAGGACACCCAGACTCGTGGAACTATATCAGTTTGCACCGAGATTAACAGTTCCTCCGGAAAATCCTGGAGATCTTGCAAAAAAAATTAGATGGCTTGTGAAAAATTACGATTACGCCGTTGCCTACATGACAAATCTCTACGGATACGCTGCAAGGACTCAGTGGATCAGAATGGCTTACAGGCATCTGGAACTCTACAGAAGCTTACTGGAAACTTGATCATTCAATTATTCTGAACATTGGAACAATTCTCTTTTCCCTATCTGGATAAAAAATCTCGCTCGGAAATTCCTTTCCGTAAACTTCCACTCTTTTACCTATCAGATCATCCTTCTCAGCCCTCTCTGGATCAACATCTAGCCTGCCAAGAATCCAGCATCCCTCGTCGAGTTCGACCATCGCCACGACATAAGGTGTTTCCTTTTCATATCCCATAGGGGCTACGTACGTTGTTGTATAGCTCACTATCCTGCCCTTTCCTGATAGCTGAACTCTCTTCAACTTCTTACCCCTGCATTTGTCGCATGTGGATTTTGGCGGACACGTTACGTATCCGCATTCCTCGCATTTAAGACCTATAAGCCTACCTTCGATCAGTTCTTTAAAAAACTCTTTGAACAAGATATCACCTCCTACTTCCTGTGAACACTCAATATTATGTTTACAAGCGTTCCGAAGTCTCCTCCGAGCGTATCGGTTATTACGTTTTCAGCTTCAACCTTGACAAAATCCAGCTCGTTTCTCAAAATCTTCACAGCAGAGTATATCTGCGCAGTTCCTGTCGCACCAACTGGATGACCCTTTCCGATCAGTCCACCATCCACGTTTATCGGAATATCACCGCCTATATCCGTTAACCCTTCTTCGACTGCATCTGCACCTTTTCCGTATTCGAAAAATCCCATAGCCTCGCTCGCTATTACCTCTGCTATCGTGAAACAGTCGTGTATAAACGCAACATCCATATCCTTGGGACCCAGTCCGGCCATCTTGTAAGCAATCTCGCATGACCTCTTTCTCGGTACCGCCTTCACGACATCCCACTTCTGTCTGAAAAGACTTCCCGCAGAACTCTGTCCGACACCTCTGACGTAAATCGGTTCATCTATCAAATCCTTTGCGAGATCGGCACTCGCTATTACGACCGCACTGGCACCATCTGTCATGGGGCAGCAGTCGAGAAGTGTAAGTGGAGAGCATATCATTCTGGAATTCAGGACGTCTTCAACCTTTAAATCCCCAAGCTTTCCGTAGAACTGTGCCTTTGGATTCATAGCACCGTATTTATGGTTTTTTATCGAAACATGCGCTATCTTCTCTCTGAGCCTCTGCAGGGGTATATCGTATATCTTCGAGTACATCCTCGTAATAAGCGCGAATACGCCCGGAAAAGTTAAGCCGCTGTTTATCTCGTAAACAGAATCGAGGGCTGTGGCAAGTGCTCTTGTTCCTATTGCAGTTCCAGCGGAATAAAGCTTTTCAGATCCTCCGACGACAACGCAATCGTATACACCATGAGATACTGCCAGATAAGCTTCTTTAAATGCCACTGCCGAAGAGCAGCATGCAGATTCTATCCTTATCGCCGGAACACCTGCCAGCCCCACCTCGTCCGCTATGAAACCTCCCAGATTTGCAGAACCATCTGTTATTTCTCCGACGAAATTTCCGAAGTATATTGCCTCTATATCCTTTAACTCTATATTTGAAGATTCAAAAGCCTCGAAGAATGCTTCTGCAAAGAGTTCTGCCAACGTTTTTTCCGGATGCTTACCGAACTTTGTCTGACCAACACCGAGTATTGCAACGTCTCTTTTTTGCATGCAATAAAACCTACTTCGGTAAAATAAAAATTTCTATTCGACTTTTGACGAATAGATTTGTATCAGTAAAAAGCGGTGATCCTCGATATCGAGTAACTTATGAGGAATGCCGAGACAGGTATCAAAATCCAGTTAAGGACTATTCTTTTTACTAGACCTATTTTTACAGTTCTCATGCCTTTAAACGTTCCAACACCGCTTATACCCCCGATTATACAGTAAGTTGTAGATATGGGTAATCCGAGACTTGTAAAAATCCATACACTCAATCCAGCTCCAAACTGAGCGGAAAATCCGGAATATGGATCCAAAGCTGTAATACCCTTTCCGATTGTTTCGATCACCCTGTGGCTCAGGGTTATCGCTCCAAACCATATCAAAATCGAACCCGTTAACGAAGCCTGGAACTGATCAAGCAGACCGTAATGAACAACAGGACCAAAAGCAGTTGCAAGCTCGTTCGCTCCCGTATTATAGGCTATTAACATTCCGCTTATAAGCAGCAGAGCCTTTAATATCCTCTCGATCCTTATAAGGGAAAATCTAGCAGTTATCTTCTCTATAATCATGTAAAGTATTATGGAGAGAAAGAAAGAAGTGAAAGGAGATATTATCCATGACAGGATTATCTTTAACAGAATTTCCGAATTAACGCGTAAACCGAAAGCAAATCCAGATCCTATAAGACTCCCTATTATCACCTGATGAGTTGATACAGGAAAACCCTTAAGATTTGAAATTGCTATCAATACAGCCGAAAAAAGCAGGGCGAGGCTTAATGGATATAGGTTTAGCTCTACCAGATCCTTTCCAACCGTCTTCATAACCTTCTGACCCTGCAGGATTGCACCGATTAGGACGAAGAATAAGAGTAGGAATGTGGCCTTTTTGAACGTCAGTGCGCCGCATCCAACGCTTATACCGAATGCGTTAGATGTGTCGTTTGAACCTATACTAAAGGCTATCAGTGCACTGGATACAATCGGTACGAGTTCTAGCATGGAATTACCTCATGCTGACGTTTATCATCTGAATGATATCCCCCGCATCCTCTATCAGATCGCTTATACTTACAAGGTACTGCAAGAAATCGGAAACAATCTTTCCCTCCCAGAACCTAACATCCCTCTTTATAAGCTTCGATATCAGATCGTGTTTGAGTTCGTCAACCTTCCTCTCATAAATCCTTATGGCCAGTGCTATTTCCCTGAGATCGTCACCCTTAAAAAGACATCTGAAGGCTTTTGAAAATACCCTGCAAATCTTCGTATTCAAATCCGCTATTTCTACGATTTCTTCTCTTATATCGTCTATAAATGATCTTATCTTTATATAGCTCAACGCAGCATCTTCAAGAAGATTTAAAACCTCATCTATGAGTTCTACGAGCTTGTATATATTTGGTCTGAGGTAAGGCAGAAAAGCTCCCTCGTATATCTTGAGCGAAATCCTCCTCCTAATCGAATCACCTTCCTTTTCCATTTCGGATATACTGAGCATCAAGCCCTTGTTATCCTGTTCAACAGCTTTTTTAAACGTCTGGCAGGCTGAACATAACAGCTCTATTAGCCTTTCTATTTCACCAATTACCTCCCTTTCAAGCTTCCCGCCGAATATCCTGAACATCATTATTTAACCCTGTTTATTATGAATGCAGACATTATATCCATTAACGCTATAACACCTATTATCTCGTCACCTTCCTTAACAAACACCCTCGCTATATTAAATCTTTCCATGAGCTTCAAAACATGTTCTATCGACATGTCCTTTTCGACGTATATCAGGGGCTTCGAAGCTATTTCCTTGACCTTTACCTGCTTAGGATCAAGACCTTTGGCCAGACACTTGAATACTATATCCCTAACAGCCACAACTCCAAACGTATCGTCTTTCCTTTCAGGTTTTACAACAAGAGATCTTATTCTCTCATCAATTATCCTTTCAATCGCATCCAGAACGCTTGCATTTGGATCTATAAACTTCACCTTTCTGTTCATAACATCTTCAACCTTCATATTCTCACCACGAACGGATTCATATGAATCCGACTCTCATGATTGTTATAAAAACTTTCAGCGCATGTACCAGATGTGTGAAATCTTGACAACGATCGTATGTCGGGACACCTCGACCCATACATACATTTACACCGTAATTAACTCCGGATTTAAATACGTATTTAAGTACGTTTTTAATGGCATTGCATTTAAGGCTTTTGGACATCCATAATATTATAATATTAAAAAAATTAAAAAATCGTATCAATCTGCTTGCTTGCCAGATGTCTGAAATTAGATCTTTTATTTCATCGATACAGCTTAATTTATCTTTTACTCAACGTTTTACAGTTCTATTCAGATTTTCGATTTCTTCTCCAAGTTTTTCTATGTATTCACCAGCTCCACTCCAGTTTCCAACCTTAGCCTCCTCTATAGCCCTATCGTAAAGCTCCACCAAAGATTCCACGATCTCCTGAATGCTTTTCCCCCCAACCTTTTCTGGGATCTCCTTACCGAAAACTGACGTCAAGGCCTCGTCGAGTGTAGGTCTCATTGCTAGCATGTCCCTGTAAACAACTATAACACCTCTAAGCTCTGGAATCTGCGCATTAACAGCCCTGAGATATACCGGTTCTATGTACAATATCGAATTCTCTATTGGTATTACGAGCAGATTTCCCCTAATAACCTTTGAACCAACCTGCCCCCACAGCGTAAATAGCTTGGATATTTCGGCATTCTGATCTATTCTAGCCTCGATTTGCATCGGACCGTATACCAGCTGACCCTTCGGGAACTCGTACAGCTTTAACTCACCGTAATTTCCGTCGCATCTGGCAGCTAACCATGCGATTATGTTATCTCTTCCCTTGGGTGTGAACGGTAGCATTAGTAGGAATTCTGGATTTTCGTTTCCAGGCAGTGTTAGTATAACGTAATAGGGCTCCATTTGTATTTTTTCGTCCTCTAAAATCTCTTTGGGAATCTCCCATACATCCTCACGGTTGTAAAACGTTTTCGTATCGTCCATGTGGAACGTTGAATATATATGCGCTTGAATCTCGAAGAAGTCAACGGGATATCTTATATGGGCCCTTTCATCCTCGCACATCTCATCGGCCGGAACGAAGAGATCCGGGAATGCTTTCATAAGGACATTTAGAACGGGTTCCATCTGGATAACGTAAAATTTGACAGTTCCGTTATAGGAGTCAAGGAAAACCTTGACGGGATTTCGAATGTAGTTTATCTTCGAATACCTCGCCGAGTACGGGAACTTGTCAAGAGTTGTATAGGAATCTATTATCCAGTAAAGCCTTCCGTCTATTACAGCTATGTAAGGATCTCTATCGTATTCGAGAAAAGGTGCTATCGTTTTCACCCTTTCGATTACGTTTCTGTGAAACATTATCCTACTATCTGTCGTTATGTAATCGCTAAGAAGCAATCTTATGTCTCCGAATTTGATTGAGAATGCAAGCCTTTTAACGTAGGAATCAAGTTTTACTCCACCTGAACCATTGTAAGTCGTAAGGATATTGCTTTCACCGAGGGGATAATCGAATTCCTTCTGCTTGGTTTTAACTATCACATAATTCGTCGTGAGTTCACCGTAGTATATCTCAGGACGCTTAATCTCTATCTTTCCCTTTGGAGGTATGTCCTCAACTATCAGATCTGGCAGACCGACCCTGGTGACGGAATTGACAGGTGATGCAATAACTCCGTATCCGTGAGTGAATATGAGATGCTTGTTGAGCCAAGTCTTTGCTCTATCCGGAAGGAGATCGGTTGAAAGTTCCCTGGCTGATATCATTACCTGCGTGTACGTTCCATTTATGTAGTAACGGTCCACATCCACGTCATTCACAAAGTAGTAAGTTCTTATCTGCTGCATTTGTCTGTAAACACTTAACAAAGGTCTGTGATCCCATATCCTGATGTTGTCTATAGTTCCACGGTTTCTCTCAATCGTGTCTACGCTAAGATTATCCTCTGCCGAATAATACATCTTATCAACTTTTAGGCCATAAGCGAACCTTGTAAAGTCTATGCTGTACCTTATATACCTCTCCTCCTTAACGAGTTCATTTGGCTCAACGTTGAGCTTCTGGAATATCAATGGAACTGCAAATACTGTAATTACTATTAAAGCAAGGAGAATTAAGAACAGTAAAGACATCGCAATTATATTCCTTTTGTATCCAAGATAAACGCTTATCAATGCAAATGAAATTGATGATACCATGATAAAACCCATTGCTGGAAGTCTTGCATTTACATCCGTATAGCCTGCACCCATAACGGCTCCGTGAGTGGATGTTAGTAAATCAAACCTAGCGAAATAGAAGTATGCTGCTGAGAACATAAATATACCTGCCAGAAGAAGGGAAATGTGAACGAATCCAGCTCCGGGGAATTCGTTTCTGAATTCTTCAAAACTCTTAACGTCTTTAAATACTAATACGTAGTAAGCCGAGGAAATGATTATTGCGAGTATCAGAAGTGTCAGGAATAGTGAAAGTAGTGTCTGGATGAAAGGAAGTTTAAAGACGTAGAATGAGATATCGAGTCCGAAAATCGGATCTCTCAGATTGAAGTTGACAGAGTTCGTGAAGTAAACAAGCTGAAGCCATGCATTAGAGAATATAAGAGCGGTAATAAATGCCAACAGTATGTTGACCCAGAAAGGTAATTTAAAGGATCTTCTGAGTTTTAGGCTAACATTTTTTAATGCAAAGTGATTTAGACCGAGCATGGTAATTGAAATTGAAAAGAATATTAAGAAGGACAAGATCCTGTAGTATAGCATGGCAATGAATATCGAGCGTAGATCTAGCGATTCAAACCATAGAAATTCCGTATAAAGGTGTAAAAGAATGTACATAGATGCAAAAGTCGCTACGAGTGCAATAAGAAAAATCCTTTTATAATCTCTGGACGCACATACCATCTTCATAGTCATTTCCATCATATTTATTTTTTACGATTGTATATTTTTGATTATAATATATGTTATGAGATTTATTTTCTTTCAGAGCAGCTTGAAAATATTGCGAAGTTACATGCACAAGGAACTGAGCTCGGGTAGTAATTCTGAACGAGAGGTACAAGGCTTAAAGAATTATTACTAAAATTCAGGGCAGTCTTATACGTTTGTAAAATCTACTTGCCTGGGATATGCAAGCGAACAGCATTCTATGTCCGTTATAGGCTTTTGAACAATAAGTATATGCCCCGGGGCATATAACCTATGGTTTAAAGCCGATAAACTTAAGTTGAAATCGTGCTTGGCTGAGATATGGATAAAAGAGACATACACGGCTACGGCAGGAGACTCGAACTCGAGGAGGGAAAGTTGAAGTTGAGCGGCATTCATCCGAGAAATGTTGATCTGATACTTAGGTTCAAAAGAGATTTGATCACGGAAGGTGTCAGCATTTCGAGAATTGTAAGATACATTCAGACTCTCAGAATTGTCTGCGAGCGCTGGAAGAACAAGCCATTCGACGAATGGAATGTTGACGACGTTAAGGATGTTTTAGTGGCTATAGAAACGGGAAAATACACCGTTCAGACCGTAAACGAGTTCAGGAAGGGTTTGAGAAAGTTCTTCAAATGGTTGAAGGGCGAGGACTGGGACGGGTTGAAGCCTCTGAGGGGAGAGAGGAAGGATAACAGGAAACCGGACATACTTACAGAGGAAGAGATAATGAGGATGATAGAGGCTGTAAGGGATCCGAGGGACAAGGCCCTGATAGCTCTGGGATATGAAGCTGGGTTGAGAATTGGGGAACTAGCAAACCTAAGATGGAAGGACGTTATATGGACCGAACACGGTGCTAAGATAAAGGTGAGGGGGAAGACGGGTGAAAGGGTAATCCCCGTTGTCATGGCAGCTCCTTATCTAGCCAGATGGATGCATCATCATCCGAAGTACGACATGAACAGGGGAAAACCAGATCCCAATTCCTTCGTCTTCGTGAACATAGGTTCTCCGGGATACGGAAGGCCTATGAAATACGAAATGCTGAGCAAGGTTATAAAGAAAGCAGCTGAGAGGGCGGGCATAGACAGACGCGTCTATCCCCATATTCTGAGGCACTCGAGGGCAACAGTTCTAGCAAATTACCTTACGGAGGCTCAGATGTGCCACTTCTTCGGCTGGGTTCAGGGGAGCGACATGCCACGTATATACGTTCACCTCTCGGGCAGGGACATAGATGAGGGGTCTGGTAAAGGTGGAAATTCATCAAAATTTCCACCAAACTTTCATCCTCCGTAATATCACCGAAGCCACTTAGCAGGAGCACCTTTTTCTGTATTAGTTTCGTTCTCTACTCAGCATTCTCGTTCGGTAACTTCAGATCATTAGGAACTCATCAGCCTCGTCATCTTCATCGGCGTCTCCCGCGGTCATGGCGATCGTGATAGTATTCGTGACTGTCGCGACAGCTATAGGCATGTACGCTTACACCGAAGGTCTGAAGAAGAAGCCGCTGTAGACTGAATCTAGTCTTCCAACCGCTATTGAACATTGGCAACCCTCTAACACAAAACCATGAGTGATAGTAATGCAATACCGTTGATGAGGTATTTAAACTTCCACAATGCGGTGTCACAACGACCATGAGTCAACTAATGATTGAATCATAAGAACATATGTTCCACGATTACCGTTAAAGAAATGCTTAAGTAAACGAAAATTGAATTTGTAAACATGAGTGTAATCTCTGTTAGACCCACTCCCGACTTAGAGAGAAAGATTAAGAAGCTAATGGAATTTGAGAAAGCCGATAAATCGTCAATAGTTAGAAGGGCTTTAGAGAAGGGGCTCAACGAAGAGCTCAAGAGATTAGCCTTAAGCCTATACATTGATAGGAAAGTCTCATTAGCAAAAGCTGCTGAGATTGCAGAGATATCGATAAGAGACTTGATCGAACTAATCAAAGAGAGAGGAATATCTCTTAACTTAACTGTTGAAGACCTAAGGAAAGACTTTGAGGAGGCTATGAAGTGATCCTAATTTTTAACTCAATGCCTCTAATCTACTTAAGCAAGGTGAGTTTAAGCTGGATATTCGAAGAAATTAAAGGAGAGAAGTTAATCCCAGAAACGGTATATCATGAAGTAGTTGTTAAGGGAAAAGAGAGAAAAGAGATCGATGCCTTTATAATAGATGAGTTAATAAATAAGGGTATTTTCAAGGTGGTTAAGGTTAAACCAGTCGATTGGTTAAAAGAAGTTAAAGAGTTACATAAAGGTGAGATAGAGGTTTTATCGTTAGCAAAGGAGAAAAATGGAATTGCAATAACCGATGACAGTATAGCGAGAGAGATAGGGGAAATGCTAAGTGTAAAAGTTCATGGGACACTTTATTTGATATTTCTAATGCTGAAAAGGGGTAGAATCGATAAGAAGACGGCTATAGATAAAGTTAATGAAATGATCAAGGGAGGGTTTAGGTTAAGTACAGAGGTTTATTCTGAATTCTTAAAATTAGTAAATAGTATCTGACCAGGTCATGCCAACCTAACAGATCCTAATATCCGAGCTGTTAGATTGGCCTTTACACTCCGGGCAAAAGCCCGGAGCACGGGGTACCAGGGATTCCCGTTAGCCTCTGCAAAGCTTCATTTCCTGTCAGCCCTAAAGACTGAAGGGGTAGTTAACCCTTCCATCGGCTTCATCTGAGCGGACTTCGGAGAGTATGAGCTTGAGACGTGAATAATCAACAACTTTAAGGGCGAAGGCTATAGCCGAAGACTTATGGACATCCAAACCGACCAGCCTGCATAAAACCCTACCAACCACTGAAGTGTAGGCTTCAGACTTCTCAAGCACCTTAACGCCGTATTTTAGGGGAAGTTTATACGAAAGAATCCGTCTGAACTTGTACTGGGGCATGTTGCGAATAATCCTGTTCAATCTCTTCGAACCGTTAAATCTGGATGTTTTAAGTTTACTAACAACATCAGCGTTAAAATGTCTAGCAATGACGCCGATCTCATCGGTCACCTTGTACAGTAAATAATTGCGCCTTGCGGAGCAGTAACAATTTTCATAGGGATTAATATACAATCTGTAATCATGACATATCATATTTATATCTCTCTTCTTGAATATATTTAACCCAGTCTGCTCAGGCATCTTAGCTGCCTATCGGGGTAAAACACATTCAGATGTTGTGCTTGGAGGTTACACCGAATAAGGGTGCCCTTAAAGGTTTTTACCCTCAAGGGTGATGTGCCCTAAAGCGGATGTTCTATGCAAACATAAGACCATACCCTCTACTCGTCTTATCCTTAATTCCGTTATGCAATCAGGATGATATGTCAGATTTACTTAATTTACGAGCGCCAATAGATCTTTAGGAGCTAAACTGATAGCTTCGCAGAACTTACCCAAAAAGGATGCGGTTACTTGCTACTCCTAGCTAAATGTCCATAATAACCTTTTCACGTCCATGCAAGAGAACGAATTTTCTCATAGATCCTGAAATACTTTCTTTATAACGTTGTCAGAGATTCTAAAACCTAAGTTACGTAACTTTTCCAGTGATTTAATGAGTTCGTCTTTGGAGTAGAGTTCCGAAGAATTCTATTCCAGCATTTTCAGCTTTTCTTCTAGAAATTCGATCGTCCAAAACAGCGATAAGTTTATTCTCCAGAGCGATGACGATAGTTTCCGCTTCCCTTACCCAATGTGTCGATTAAGAGTTTTACCTTGTTTTCATCCCCAACCTTAAGAGTTTTAATCTTCCCGTTGCTTATAAGCTTTTGAAGCTCATGACTGCCGACTCTACAAAAGCCTTTCTTGCATACTTCTTCGTAAACTCCCTCTGCAACGTAAATCTCAAAGGTTTCTGCAACCTTTAATCCTAAATTGCTCAATCCTATAATAGCCGAAGAGTCCAGTATTAGTCTCATAATCCAAGCTCCTTTAAGGCATCCTCGTCCTCATAATGAAATGCATGGACATCTCTCTTCCTTAACTCCACGATGAACTCCTGATAAGGCATCTCTGCTATTTCTACGGCTTTACCTATCGATATTAATCCCTCTCTAAACAGCTCTATTGCGTAAAGTAATTTCAGAAGCTTTGCGGTCTCCTCCTTTGACTTGTAAGATGACAACTTCATCCTGATTTCCATCATCGATTTATCAACACCCTTTAATAAATACATTTCTTAGCTACGAGCTCTTTAAGGCTATTATAGGAAAATACGATCACAGCCGTTTTTCTGAGTCCAGAAACCAGTTCTTCTTCAGCCTGCTCATACTTTTTCTCGATATCGTTTCTTAGCTTCCGTATTCCGATCTTCTAATCGGCTTTTCCGCTCCATTAAACTCTTCTATGTCGATTCCTCCTCCTTCCAACTTTTCGATGTCATCTGCAGATCTTATCCCGATCGTCGTCCATATCAAATACCCAGATCCTCTTGTGTCCACAGCTCCCGAACAGGCGATTTGGGTTTACATACTTATTTTATTAAAAATAAACAATAATGAATTATAATATTGTGGACACAGAAGACGCTATAGGATTGTGCTCACGGTGGGTCCAATCGACATTTCGTGTCCACGCATTTAGCGGCGCTTGTTGCGACCACAGGGTGTTACCGGTAACCCGTTGTGAACGTAACATTGGACCAATACTGTGTCCACAAGGGATTCTATTCATCTTCTCATTTCTCCTCATCCTTAAAATCAAATTCGACCTTCTTCCTTCAGAACTTTCTTCGGGAAGAACATAATTAGCATCGTCCCCTCGATTTCGGTCTCTTTGCTCCAATCGTCTTCTTTAACAATACCTTCAGCGATATATAGCCTGAACTTCTCCCCGATCAGACTGTTATATCCACTCGGAAGAATGATTCTGGGACTTACGTATTCCTCCCCATGCAGCTTCCTCTTGTGCTTCCCCACTTTTCTTTCCTTAGCCTCAAAATCCCCGTAGCTTTAAGTTCGATTTCCATACCGTACGGAATCGGGGAACGGGGCAGTAACGTTTTTTATATTGAATGTTTATAATTACAGAGGGGCAAGGTCGAGCGACCAGGTTTTCTACGGAATATTCCCCCGCTTGCTGGCGTGAATATATAATTTTGCCTCCCCGAACACCCTGTCAACCTCCTTAACATATAACCTTTATTATAAATACATGAAGCCAGCTCCACCTGCTTTAATCGGCCAGCCCCACCTAAAGTTTGATATTTACATAAAATAACCAACCCCAGCTCCAACCGATTTCTTAAGCCAGCTCCACCACTAGCTAAAGTTTGATTCGTCCGACTTAGATTACTAACCACCTCCACCTCAATCCGATATGGGATTAAATTTAATGATGGGATTAAGTTTTAAAGAACTCCTTACTATCTTTTGGGATTTTGACGGATTTTTAGGCGGAACATCTAAGACTATCTCAATCGATTATCCCTTAACTTATGCCGTCCAGTAATCTCCGGCAAACCTTTGGTAGATTTCCGCCGAGCGGGCTGAAATAAGCTTACGAACGCGCGGTGATCGGAACGAAAAGAGTGCGATTTCCGAGAAATTAACGCTCGTGCTCGAAATGGTTGAAATCTCGTCATAAAAATCGGGGCTCGGGATGGGAATGAAAAAGGATTTCTCTTACCTTCTCTTGAAAGTTCTCCCGTAAGGAAACCCTTAGGTGACAAAGTTGGCAATCAAGTTTAAAAATTTATAAATACTTGGTTACCAAAGACTTTAATTCTGCCATCTACTGTTTAGGGCGAGATAAGTTGATTTTCTGCAATATCTTCTATCAAATCCCTGCTTAAACGCAGTTTAGTGGGGAGATTAGAAAGTAATTCACCTTGATGACAAAAAAGTAGATGATAGTTCTCATGGGCTGTGCAAGCAAAGTGGTAATCTGCCGTGGTGTTTTTAATGATGCTACTATAGGGAATACAACAAGAGTGTTAAGGGAGATTCATGGAGTACGAAATTTCAATGAAAATACTAACTAATCTAGAACACAATTCGTTTTATCCAAAAACAAGGATGAGGAACAGCAAAATCCAAGCATTTCTTGTCGAACATTGTTAAAGCACATAGTTGCGAGGATAACGCGTCCAAAAATCAACGGAAAGATATAGATTCCTTGACGAGGTTAAGATAAGAGTTGGCAAATTTTGTTCAGTTAATGTTGTTAAACGGTATAGTGTTTTGTATACAAGCTTCTACCAAAGAAAATCATGTGGTTGTTTTTTTATAGGAGAGCGGTTTGAGAGACTACTACAAGAAAATATTAAACAAAATTTGATTAGTATGAACAATTCAGAATAGTCAAAAAATTTTAATAACCTAGAATTCAAGTCCTGAATAAGACAACACTTCATAAGGTGAAGTTATGTTCACGTATCCATTTTCAGCAATAGTTGGAATGGAAAAAGCCAAATTGGCTTTATTATGCAACGCCGTCAACCCACAAATAGGTGGTGTGCTTTTAAAAGGCGATAAAGGTACTGGAAAATCCACATTAGTTAGGGCATTAGCAAAAATTCTTCCAAAAATAGAGATAGTTGCAGACTGTCCGTTTAACTGTAACCCCCGCAACCCACTTGAAATGTGCGACGGTTGTTACAAAAGGTACGAATCCGGCGAGGAGCTACCGGTTGTGGAAAGGAAGATGAAGCTCGTGGACATGCCTCTTAGCGTAACAATAGACAGGCTTGTCGGCAGCATAAACGTTGAAAAGTTCTTAAAAGAAGGTGTAAGGGCTCTACAGCCGGGAATTTCGGCTGAGGCGAATAGAGGAATTCTATACATCGACGAAGTAAACCTGTTAGACGATTACATAGCTGACTGCCTTTTAGATGCTGCGGCGATGGGTTGGAACATTATCGAGCGTGAAGGTGTTTCATTCAAACATACATCCAGATTCATCCTCGTCGGTAGCATGAATCCAGAGGAGGGCGAACTTAGACCGCAGATCTTAGATCGATTCGGTCTCTATGTGGATATTAAAGCTCCAGATAATCCCGAAGAGAGAGTTGAGATAATAAAAAGAGTTGAGATGTTTCACGCGATCCAGAAAGTTTCTGTAAGAAATACGAGAAATCTGATCTCGATTTGACGGAGAAAATAGTTAAAGCGAGAGAGCTTCTTCCCAAAGTTGAGATAGACGACGAATTGCTTGAACTACTTGCCAAGACGGTTATAGAAATGGGAATCAAGATAAATAGAGCTGAGATAGCAACAGTAAAAACTGCAAAAGCGATAGCTGCTCTAAACGGTCGAAAGAATGTGACGTTAGAAGATTTGGAAAAGGCTATGGAGTTGGCATTACCTCACAGACTCAAAGACAAACCGTTCCAAAAGCAAACAAAGTCTCCTCAAACTAAACTGCAGTTAAGGAAAAACTACGTAAATTCGGTTAAAGAGAAAAAATTTGAACCAAAGGAAGTTGAATTATCCGTAGATCAAAAGAAATTCAAAGATGAAATCCAGAATTACAGGACTTCGAGGGATGCGAGGATAACCGTAATAGATTTTCCGAGAGGCGTACCTATAAGTTACACTTCAGTAAGGGAGGAACCCGTGGATATCGATATCTACAGCAGTATACTAACTGCCATTCTCGACGGGAAAAAGCCGCCTATTAAATTAGATGCGTCCGATCTAAAAGTTAGAGTTAGGAGGAGTTTTGCTCCAACACTCTGGACGCTCGTATTAGATTCAAGCGGAAGTATGACGGCAAACAGAAAAATAGAGATTGCCAAGGGTATAGCTCAAAAACTAGTCAAGAATGGATATGTCAAGAGATCTAAAATAGCACTTATTGTTGCTAAAGGAAACGATGCAAAAGTCGTGATATCGCCGACTAAAAACTATGAAGCTGTATTTGATGTCATTAATGAAGTGCCGACTGGCGGGAAGACCCCGTTAAGCTCTGCACTCAACAGGCTTCTAATATTATCGAAGAAGAAAAAAAGGTGAATAAGGCTCTGAAAGTTAAAGTTTTTCTAATTACGGATGGCAGAGCTAACGTTCCTTTATTTGGGAAAGGTATAAAGAATGAACTTGTAGAACTCTCGAAGCGCTTGAACTCGCAGGGAATTGACTTAAGCATCTTTGAACCCAAAAGCCCCAACATAATCCCTACCCCCTCATATACACCACTAATAGCAGAGTTCGCGAATGCCAAGGTTTACAGAGTTTGATTTACTCAGTCATTTCTTCTAGCTCGCTTTCTATTTCTCCCGCCATCTCTCTAAGTTTCTCTATTTTCTCTTGATCTGCACTCCAGTAACCTCTCTCATAAGCCTCGTAAAGTCTTTTGGCAATCTCGTAAACAGCCCATGGGTTCTCTTTTTCCATTCTCCTCCTGAGTTCTTCGTCAAGAATGTACGTATCACAGACCTTATCCCAGATCCATTCGCTTACTCCAGTCAGCGCTGAGTGGCCAAGTAGATACTCGATCCTCTTTGATATCTCTCTCACACCATCATAACCGTGCTCGATCATACCTTCTATCCATGCGGGATTCAGAATTCTTGTTCTTGCGGCGAAGTCTATTGCATCCTCGCTCGATCTAACCTTTATTTTGTTCTCCAAAGAGTCGATCCAGTAAGCATCCACATTCTTACCTACTAGATCTTCTACAGCTCTTTTCAGTCCACCAAAGAACTCGTAATAATGATCAAGATCTGTAATCTCGTACTCAGCAGAACTTCTAATCTGACATATCACTTCAACGTTCTTCAAGTTATCGATGAACTCCTTAACCGCTTCTTCACCGTGAATATCCTCTCCGTAGGCGTACATCATATCTTCGATGTAAATTTTAGCAAGTTCTTCTTCACTCGACCATTCGGATGTCTCTATTATGTCGGTTAGTCGCGTATTGTACGCGCCAGGTTTAGGTCCAAAAATCCTGTACGGTTTCTTGCCATCACCCAGATGCTTCTTAACGTAGTTTTCCTCAGGTCCTTCATCCAACTCGGCAACTTTCTTGAACGCACGATCAATTAGCTCAACCAAATTCGGAAAGATGTCTCTGAATATACCGCAGATCGTAACCAAAACGTCTATCCTCGGTCTGCCTAGCTCCTCCAAGGGTATGACTTCCAATTCAGGTGCCCAAGGCCCTTCTTTTCTGACGATCCTCACGCCAAGATAATGAAGGATCTGTCCAATCGTCTCTCCTCTCGTTTGAGCTGTTTCAAATCCCCAGAGAACGACTCCAACCTTCTCCGGATACTTCCCATGCTTTTCGTAATACACCTTGATTGTCTCCTCAGCTATTTTTGCACCCCTGATCATAGCCGCCTCTGAGGGAATCAAACGTGCATCAAACGTGTAGCCGTGAGCTCCGGTAGGGAACACTTCCGGTGTCCTTATTGGATCTCCGGCAATCCTTGGCTCGACGTATCTCCCATTCAAAGCCTTCAAGATCCCCGATATCTCGTCGCTCTTCCTTATCCTCTCGGCTAAATCCAAAGCATAACTGAGCGTCCTTCTAAGCTCCTCGTCTTTGTATTTACTGAGATCCCTTTTTTTCAAAGCTTCAGCTAAAATCTCTTTAGCTTCTTTTTCAATTTCCTCAAATATCTTTCCGTCGATCTTGTCATAATCGATTCTCTTACTTTCAGCAATTATTCTGTGCAAAGATTTCACCTCAAGATCTTTTCTCAGCACGAACAAAATGTAGTTCAGAATTTCCTCGTCATTCCAAACTTCGCCCAGAATATGTAGACCTTTCGGGATTATACTCCTCTTCATTTCATGAACGTATTCCCTGAGTTCGTCAAAATCTTCAAACTCGATATTCAATTCCGAGCACTTCTCCTTTATTATTTCTGCAATCCTCGTCTTACTCTCGCCGTCGGCTTCGTAATACTCATCCAACAACCTCTCAATTTCTGCATACTCACCGTAAAGCCCAGCATCTACAAAAGCCGGAGTTCCATGGGTTATAACGTATGCGTAGCTCCTTCTTTTTGCTATAGCCATTTCAGATGGGTTCGTTACGTGGTAAACGTATATATGTGGGGTTTCACCAATTAATATGTCGGGCCAGCACTCATCTGACAGTCCAACTTCTTTTCCGGGCATAAACTCAAGCGTTCCGTGGGTTCCGAGGTGAATCACAACATCTGCTTCAAAAATCTCCCTTATCCAGTAGTAAAACGCCAAATACTGATGGTGAGGTGGCAAATCCTTTGAATGGTAAACCTTGCTATCCCAAATTCTCTCATGCCCTCCTCTAGGTGGTTGAACGCCTATGAAAACGTTGCCCAAAATGATCCCTGGGATTACAAACTCTCTATCCGCAACGTTAATATCTCCGGGAAGTTCTCCCCAGTTTCTGATAACGTCCTCTTTATTCTTGTCTTTTAATTTTGCAAAGTATTCTACATACTTCTTAGCACTAAATCTAATTCCATCTTGGCTAACCCACTGGGGAGAGTTCGCCAAGAAAGGTAACTTTTCTTTCAACTTTTCTTTAGTAATGGGCTCCGTCTTGTAGCCGCTTTCTTTCAACGCCTTAAGTAAGACTTCTAAACTCTTCGAAGTGTCGAGGTACGATGCATCTCCTAAGTTGTGCTCACCAGGAGGATAGTTGTATATTACGATAGCGATTTTCCTATCTTCTGGCTTCTTATATTTCAAGTCAATCCAGTTCGCAACCCTTTCAGCTTTCTTTTTAACCCTGTCCTCAAGAACTACAATTTCGCTCAATTCACTGTCATCGAGAGCTGCAGAAGGTATAGGTTCTATAGCTCCATCCATCTCAGGTAAAACAACACCAGCAATCGTTTCAATAGGTAACAAGCCTTTTTCATCCTTTACCCACCTTGAAACCCTGTTCATGTACATTATCAAACCGTTAAAGAGTAGGAAGCCCTTTTTTAGAAAAATAATCCTAGTTGGCTTAAGTGGTCCACCATAGGGTCCACCGTTAATTAAAAACCACTGTAGGTTTATTACAGCGTCTGCATCTATCTTTTCGAACATCTCAACTTGTTTAAGCAGTCCTTTCATTATTCCACCAGTCATGCAGACTACGTTTACACCTCTATTTTCCAAATACTCCTTTAGTTTTACAGCAATTGGGACATTCTGATCGAAATGCATGCCCGGATACATGAAAATAACGGCCGTAGGTCTTCTCAGATCTGCCACTCGTTCGTAGAATCCTTTCTTTGGATCCCAAAATGTTAGCTCTCCGATTTTCTTTGGTTTCTCGTATTTAATTTTAAGTCCAAAGTACTCCGCCAAGATTAACCTTAACATGTTTTTCAAGTTATCCTTACCCCAATAAGCCCAGTACTTCGTTAGCAGTATCCAGTTCTTGTAATGCCTCAAGGAGCCAATTGGAATTGCAGAGCCAATTTTCTCAATAGCATCGATAACTTTAAAAACTTTGCCCATTTTCCCTTCGCCGCTCTCTTTAATACTCTTCCCTATTTTCTCAGCTAAGCTCCTTCCGCTAAATTCGCCAAGCCTCATTAAAGATACGACTGTAGCAGTTGCCGGAACGAGAGGTAAGACAACTCTTGCCTTCGATTTCTCTACGAGATCCACAATTGTTTCAGGCACACCACCTCTTATGTCGAGGAGAATGATGTCAGAAGACAGAATAGCATTTGACAATTCTTCAAACTTAATGCTGTGAGCGTCCCAATCTCCTCTGTAAAATATTTTGAGTTTGATTTTCATACCAACTTGCTCAGAAATATTATTTGCTGCTTCAGTAAGCGATTTTAAAGATGTCTTAGTCGTGAAAATCGTAACATTAAGCTCGCCCATCATATTCCCATAATACTTAAAATTAATAAAAGTTTCTAAATTATTCAAAAAAAGTAATAAATATACAAGCGTACAAAAATTAATCAAGTCAAGTTTCCCATTCTTAACTTTCGTAACTGTACTACATTGGGAACATCTTCTAGTTTCGGGTTCGACAACTATGATTTTTATTATGCTCACAGATAAAACAAACATGCAGACAGCAGAATGAAGCGGGGATACGCAAGAGGAGTGATGTTGATGGTTAAGATAAATTTGAGTATTCCAAATCTCCACTAAACGATAAAAAGTTTCCGATGAAACCTTTAATGGAAGAGCTAAGAAAATAACCCATCGAATAACAAGTCCAATAGTATGGAGAAGTAGTGAACTCTGCATGAAGCCTTAACTGTAAAAGCAAATGGAACTAGGATGATCAGCATTTTAATGCAGATGCTTACGTATTTCTTCACTTTTATTATTTTTACAGACTTCTGCATATATCTGAGAGGCAATAACTCCTATGAGAGTTTTTGGAGGCATGAGAGTGTAAATTCAGAAAATCTAGCTCAATGAATATCCTCTCAACATCTCCTGCTCCTACACAATATGAAATTGGAAAAAAGAAATGTATAACTCTCTCAGCATTTTAATGAGATTCCAGAAGCTCACAATAGTAGTAAGGAGGACTCTGAGCTTAAGATTCTCATGCCCGGGCCCGGATTTGAACCGGGGACCACGCGGTCTTCAGCCGCGCGCTCTCCCTGACTGAGCTACCCGGGCTCACAGTTAAATTCACATAAAGATATTTTTAATTTTTGGTTATTCATACCAGAACAATCTGGTCATCCTCTGTTTTAAAATTGGTTTTTCTTCTTCTCTCAAACTCCTCCACTTTATCCATTCTCTCGGTGCGTCTCTACTCTCACCTCCGTGTCTTGTAAGTCTTTTTCTAACTCTTATTAAAACCGGTGCGTTTATCGAAACTCCTGCGACTATTGCCTGCCCCTTAGTCAATCCGGGCAGTTCTTCAATTAAGTCCTTTCCAAGGCTTTCTACACTGTTTCTTATATTTTCCTGATCTGCTGGATTGACTATCCTCATAACTATCTGCGTCATGCACTGGCTCAGTATATCTGGATCTATCTTTGACGGTCTCTGACTTATGAGACATACACCGACCCCGAATTTTCTGCCTTCAGCGAGAACTGTCTTCAGTACAGCATGACTTTTCGATTCCCTCGAAGCGAATCTGTGAGCCTCTTCTATAATTATGAAAACGGGATATTCAAGTTTTTCACCTTTCAACCCCTTTTCAGCATTTATCCTTGCATTTAAGATCTTCTTGAGCAGAACACATACAAGTATTTCCTGCTCTATTTCCTGCATATCCGTTAGCTGCAGGACGCTAGCCTGACCGGGCTTTAACAGCTCCTTCAAATCCGTACCCCTGTAATCGTCTATTACATCCAGACTCTGTACGTATCTCCTTATCCTCCATATAAGTCCATTTGCAGTCGATCTGTTCCCTTCTCCCGCCTTCTCATCTATCCTTTCGATCAAATCCTTACTGGTAAAGTTTTTTCCCATTAAATCCCTGTAAACATCGTTTAAAAGTGCCTCCATCTTATCTGTCAGTTTTGGTAGCGAAATGGTGAGCTCGTCGTACTCGAGATCGCACAGTCTTATCCTTATCTCATCCTTACCAAATATCCTTACAACAGGCCTATATCCATCTCCTTCAAATTCCTTTAATCCCTCCATCTGCTTCAAAGTGTGATATTCTCCGTGGGGATCGAAAATCAGTACAGCTCCGGAATTGTAAGGCTTCAAAAGCTCCTCAACAATTACCCCTGCAAGGTAACTCTTACCGCTTCCTGTTGAGGCGAGTATGCATATGTGCTCACTTGTGACAAGAGCTGAATCGAGTACCACTGGAACATCTTCATCCCTGTTAAGCAGATAACCTATGTGCATAGAACCTATTTCACCAAGTCTTTTCTTCATCAAAACCTCCTGAATTGTTTCTGCCTCTGCGAGATATACAGCTTGACCGGGTTTCGGAGGAATTCTTGGGTTTACAAATCCCAGATTGCTATCGTAATAACCCATTATCATTGCCTTTACCTCGAACAACTCGAATTCCTTTGCGTTTATACCCAGAGCCCTGACTACCTTTTCAGGACTTACCGTCGGCTTTGAGAGATATATGTCTGGATAAAGTCTGAGCGGATACCTCTTCACAACCCTGCATATGACCTTCTTCCCGTCCAGCAGGTAATAAACGAATTCTCCGCTTTTCAATTTCGTTTTATCCGGTGTTATGAACTTGAATTCGAGCGGATTTTCAGCGGGACCTTTTACGAGTCCTATCGGATTCATAAACATAATAGTCCTCTTTAATTAATTTTTTTGATGACCTTTTTCCCTCTCTCGCTCGGAACTATTTTTATAGATGAATCCTCAAATTCGAGCCTGAATACAAGTCCTTTGAGAACCCTGTCAAGGAAAACAGCTAATGCAGCAACTTCGCTGTGTGGCTGGGTACCGATCGATATGTTTAGATCGCATATCTCGTAAACCTCTCTTGGAACCTTTTCAGCCCCCACAACGACCAGCACCTTTTCAGCCCTCCTTATTTCATCTATCCTCTCCACTAAAGGTATTCCGTACATCGTTAGATGAACCCTTAAACCATCGAATTCCTTTAGAAATTTCCTCCAGTTCACCTTTTTTATGAAGAAATCCCCTCCCCATCTCCTTACTACATCCTCAACGCTTCTGAAAAGGGATTCATCGTAAGTATCGAAGAATATCCCTCTAGCCCCAAAAGCTCTAGCTGTTAAGGCGACGTGCGTTGATATCCTCTTATCCCTTTCAGGTCTGTGACCCAATCTCAATACGTATACCTCCATTCAAAGTTCTTTCATGGATGATCTTTATAAGTGTAATTCCTCTGAAATCGGATTGAGAATTTTACACGTTAAAATATAAATTATTTAAAGAGAGTAGTGGTTGAAATCCCATGAATTCACCGAACCGCAAATTTCATAAATCTTAATGGGGTTTAGAGAATTAGTGGAATTCGTGAAACCTACGGGCCCGTGGCTCAGCCTGGTCAGAGCGTTCGCCTGATAAGCGAAAGGTCCGGGGTTCAAATCCCCGCGGGCCCATTGCATTTTTGTTTTTTAACTCATTTAGCCTATGTTTAATCGAGAAGCTAGAATTTGCTTCAAATTCCTTAACTTTCTGTAATAGATTTTTATCAACATCAACAAATTCAGTGGAATTGCAGAACTTGTTGACCAACTCCAAAGATTCCGAGAAGTTCCTCTCATCTAACCGATAAATCCTTATCTTCTTACTAATTAAATCTCTAGATTTTTGGGGATCTAATTACTGGATATTTAAATCCTTTTTTCTCTTTTCTTACCTATAACTGATTTTCCAATTAGTTTCATTCAATTATCTCGTGAACATTTTTATTAATTCAAATACGGATTTACATTTACATCTTTTAGCTTTTCAAAGCAGGTATTCAGAATATAATTTTATGATGGAAAAAAGTCTTAATAAACATAATTGCCAACTTTCGGATCTATTGTAAAAGGCAAGCTTTCAGCTCGCTATGTTCTGTAATTCATAATTGAGAATTTTTGAGGAAAACCCTTTCACCTCCGACGTATGTTTCCATTATTTCTACGTTCTTTAACTCGTTTTCATCGACATCAAACGGGTCTCTATCTACTACTATAAAATCGGCGAACTTCCCTTTTTCCAGAGTTCCCAGATCCTTCTCCTCAAACATTATATATGCAGATCCGTACGTGTAGCAGTGAAGTGCTTCTTCAAGAGTTAGAATTTCATGCTTGGTTAACTCGTAAAACTCCGGATTCTCGTATTTCCCCCTTGTTACAGATGCGTAAACGGTTTCCCATGGATTGATTGGTTCAACTGGTGAATCGGTTCCAAAACCTAGAACTATCCCACCTTTAATCATACTCCTGAATCTGTAAACTAATCTCGCCCTTTCGGTACCTAGCCTCCTAACTATCCAGACATCGCTTAGTACAAAGCGTGGCTGAACCGATGCAACGACTTTCAATTCAGACATTCTCCTTATCTGATCGTCCCTTAAAACGGACGCATGTTCAATTCTATATCTTCTGTTCTCAACACCTACACTTTCGTAAACGTCTAAAATCATGTCCACAGTTCTATCTCCAATACCGTGAACTGCAAGCTGTAGATTTTTCTCCTTGGCAATTTTAGCAATAGTTCTGAGTTCTTCCCTTTCAACATTCGGAGTTCCACATGTTTTCGCATCGCTGTAAGGTTCAGATAACCATGCAGTCCTGACACCGAGCGATCCGTCCGCGATTACCTTAATACCTATTATCTTCAGGCAGTCATCACCGACATATCCCGTTTCGCATACCTTTAAATCATCCGAATAAACCCTTATCCTGATACTCAACTCACCACTATCTCTTATCCTCATTAGAGCCTTTAAAGGCTTTATTTTACAGCCAACAAAACCGACAGCTGTTATTCCGTTTGACAGGACAAAATCTATAGCCCTTTTTATTGCCCGCTCGTAATCGATTATTCCCATACCCTCCTTAAACTTTTTCGTTGCAGCTTTCAAGGCCTTTTCAAGGACTACACCGGTCGGTTCACCTCTTTCGTCTCTCATGACATAATTCGACCTTGAATTTAAAAGACCGGATATCTTCATAGCCTTCGTATTTAAAACCCCTGCATGCAGACATGATCTTAGGAGCAAAACTGGTACATCCTCGACGACTTCATCAAGATCCCATCTTGTCGGAAATCTCTTCTCTCTGAGCATTTCATGATCCCATCCGTATCCCAAAATCCAGTCAAAACTCCTTTTCTTTGAGAATTCACGAATCTTTTCCTTGATATCCTCTATGCTCCTGACTCCCCTCAAATCGATCGAATTCAGGAATATCCCAAGCTCATCCAGATGTAAGTGAGAGTCTATAAATCCAGGCAGAACGACTTTACCGTTTAAATCGATTACATCCACATCATCCCCCTTACAGATCTTCAGGGCTTCATCCTCGCTTCCAGAATAGATGACCCTTCCACCTGATACAACGAGGGCTTCTGCAAGTCTTTTCGGTTTGAACGATACGTATATCCTGCCATTTAAAAACAACTTCTTCATAAATTCAGAGTCTATGGTAGCCTTATAAACAATTTCAAAAGCCCGGTTTTAAAATCTTTGATAAAACATATTTCCCGTTCATCCATACGAGTTCATGGGATACTAGTTCAATTCACGATTTGAATTTTTGGGCTTGCAGATTCATAATCGTCCTTATAAGCTTGTTAATGGAGCAAGAAGAACAGTTTAAACGTTTAGATGCGTTAAATGCCTTGCGAAACCGGTTCCGAATTCGGTGCTTAGTTCGTTGCTTGTTTAAATATACTATCTCGTGCTTATGACAGGTTTTGGCTATCATGCATGAGAGATTTTTCATTACAAGGCGGCTACGTGGTGCCCGTCGATATGGCTCCCGATGTGCCGCTGATGAGGATGAGGTGGCTGAGGTAGAACTGTGCTCATAGTCTTAGATACCATGCGCGGGCAACAACTGAAGAGCTTATATGCTACAACACCAGCATATGTGTATGAAGACTATCGGTTTGATAGGTGGAATGAGCTGGCAGTCTACGCTGGAGTACTACCGCATAATCAACGAGCTCGTATGTAAGAGACTGGGTGATCTTAGCTCAGCTAAAATAATTATGTATTCCGTAAATTTCGAGGAGGTACTAGAACTCATGCGTAACGGAAAATGGCAGGAGCTAACAGATCTTATGGTCGAAATTGCAAGAAAGCTAGAGAGATGCGGAGCGGAAGTCATACTCATATGCACGAATACGATGCATAAAATTGCGGACGACGTTCAGAGGAGAATAGGAGTACCCGTTCTGAACATAATAGACGTTACAGCCGAAAGGATAAGGGAAAGGGGTTTAAAGAGGGTTGGGCTTCTGGGGACGAGGTTCACAATGGAGGAAGACTTCTATACAAAAAGAATGAAAAAACACGGAATAGAAGTGATAGTTCCAGAAAAAGATGAAATCGATATCATTCATAATATAATAATTAGAGAGCTTTGTCTCGGCATAATAAAGGATGATTCAAAACGCGTATTTAAGAAGATAATTCATAATTTGGTATCAAAAGGTTCCGAGGGTATAGTTCTGGGCTGCACGGAGATCCCTCTTTTGATAAAACAGGAAGATTTCAGCGTACCTTTATTCGATACAACGAGAATCCATGCTGAGGCTGCTGTGGATTTTGCACTCCAGGAAGTTTAAAAGCTTTTAAATCCGTCGATCTAGAATGGTTATGGAGAGGTTGAGTCCCGACGAAGTTGAAAGAGTGCTCAGGATGACCTGGGAAGGTGTTCTCGGACTTGTGGACGGCGATAGACCTTATTGCATACCCATAGCACACGTTTACAGTAAAGGCTTCTTATACGTCCTGTTTCTCGAAGAGGGTAGAAAGACAAGATGCGTTAAAAGGAACAGGAACGCCTGTTATTTGGTCCACTGCAAAATCGACAGGACATATTATTCCATACTTGTAGAAGGTTTTCTTGAGATCGTGAGAGATGAGGATGAAATAAGAGATGTTCTGGAAGAATTCTACGAGAGGGTTTTTCCCAAGGATCCTTTCTTTTCGATGTTTAGGGAAAGGGAAATATATCGGGAAATTATGGATGTATGCATGGATGAATCCGACAGGGGTCTCTACAGGATTGTCCCCAGGGATGTTTCAGGGTTCAAAAAGAGTTTTTAGATGTCAAAACGACATCCGGCAAAGCATCTCCTTGCATTTCTCATCCTAAGTATCTCTTTTTTATAGGCCGTACAGTGGCACGGGACGACGATTTCGTACTTCTCAAGCATTTCTATCTTGCTGAATCCATGAAATCCGCCTATAACCCCTATAATCCTCTTAACGCTTTCCGCAACATTTAATATTACATCCAATCCCGGATGAGAGCAACCGGTAACGACAACATAACCCCTTCCGACCTCTACTATGAGAGAATGCTCCTTAACGAAAGTTCCCAGCTCTCCTGTCGAGTAAAAACCTTTGCATATTTCAGTAAAATCCCTTATCTCCAGTACCTCAACGAATCTCGATACATCTCTTTTGAATCTATTTGAAAAAGATCTTGGTATGACAAGATACGAAGTTCTGTTAAGCACGGCTTTTAATCCGCCCACATGGTCCCAGTGCTCATGGGACAGGAAAACGTAATCGAAATCGTCTATTCCGGCCAATGAAAGGTTATGTCTTAATATGTTTTCATCTGCACCAGTATCGAAAAGAAATCTCTCCTTTGCCTTTATATAGCAGGAGAAACCCCAATCGGCTATGTAACCGTCGACGGCGTCGTTGTCGTACACTATAAAGAACTCAGTCATAGCGAAGACTATGCGACCTCGAATTTTAACCTATCGACAAAACTTAAATAGTGAATGCCGAAATCTCTACATGGCTAGATTTCCGGAGGCTGAAGCAAGGTTGTTAAACGTTAAGATCTGCATGAGATGTAACGCCAGAAACCCCATGAAGGCCAAGAGATGCAGGAAGTGTGGATATAAGGGACTGAGACCGAAATCCAGGGAAAGAAAGGGTAAGAGGTAGAGTGCGCAATTGAAACTTTTTTTAAAGCTTATCAAATCAATCTTAGAGCAGGAAGATTTTAATGGATTTTATAAAACAGTTGCTTGCGAAACCTCGCCTTTCAAGGCGGGGATACGCAAGGGGGTTGCTGAAGGTAGCTTTAAATATTCTAACATTAACTTGAAGAAGGTAGCCTCCTAATCCGTAAGGATAAGTGGCTGCGTGACCCAGCCGAGGAGGATAAGGATCGTTCCATTAAGAAACGACCAACCTGAAGATCCGCCCTGAAGGGCGGAGAGGGATTAGGGTAGGAGGGGGGTTTGTTTAGATTATGTTGTAGAGAATTGCAAACTTCTCCCTAAACATTTTTATTCCCTCCTCTTTAACTCCTCTCTTAGAGGGTTGCTCTGACCTTGTCCGATGACAAAAACCGAAGCATATGATGCTGTCGTGAGACAGATCTGATGGTGGTTCCCCTATGGGGAACCCTCGCCCTTTAGAGCGGGAGGAGGTCAGACTTCCATAATAATTCCTGAAAATTGCCTATTTAAGAACTTCCATGACCTTCTTGACAACTATTATCATGAATATGAATAGCAGGAAGTATATTGCGGGCTTAAGGCTCTGTTTTGTCTCCGGTTTTATGAAGCTTCCTGCAACCTCCGCCACGATTAGAAGACCTATCAGGAGTAGTGTTATGAAGACATCAACTGTCCTTACAAATAGGAGGCATATTACAACCCATACAGCCAGTGTCAGAACGATTGCATCATCTACATCCATTTATCTATTCCCCCAATTCTTCTCAATTTTATTTCCACAGTTTGCTCCTCTGCTCTTATGTCCTCTACAATTAACAGTTCCATTATGCTCTTGGAAACAGACAGTATTATTGAGCTGCATATCGGACATGCAATCTGTTTACATGCTTCCGAACACATGTCAGTTCTGACACCCTCAACGTACACTCTTATAAGATCTCCAAATTCTTCAATTCTTACAGATCTTGCAAGGTTGAGGGATCTTAGTACAGAGGATGCATTTTCGACCACATGTAGCCCTGCATTTTCGAAGTCTATCTCCGAATATTTCTCGTACATTTCCATCAGTTCCTTTCCGAGAGGTGTTAAGAGAATTCCCATTTCCTTCTCCCTTCCGATATCTGTCAGAAAAACTGTATTCCTATCAAATCTTGCAAGATCCAAGTCGAAATCGTTGTGAAGGGGTATGAAAACTCCTCCATCAGGTAGATTGCTGTAAGGTGGAATGTATACAGCGCCGCTTCTGAGTTCGAGCGAATCGACTATTTTCTTCATGAGTTTAAAGTAAGACTGGACAGTTGCCCTGAACGCATCGTATTTTATGTAATCTGAGGTCGAAAATGTTAGAACTATCACGCCTAGAAACACACCACCTATCCCCGCGTTTATAATGCTCTGATTTCCTTCAACTGCACCTTTAAATGCCAGCAATGAGCCTATTGAAATCAAAACAATTCCCGCAACATGTTTGCTCTTCATCAGATAGATTAAAAATCGAAACTCTTAAAATCGTTTGCGAGTCTCTTGATTCGTCAGATCATATGATTTCGATGTGAATCTTTGGAAGACGATATGGGGTTCCACACCTTCTCATGTTTCCAGAGAGTTCTCCCATTTTAACTTTCTTACGGATTACATCTAAAGGTATACTCTGCGGTAACTTCTGAACTTCTTTTAAGTACATGACAGCTTTCCCGCCTGCCTGCTCAACTTTTTCGACTTCAGCGACATGGCTTATCTGCTTCGGGTGCGGCTTCACACTTCCGGTGCAGTATATGAGTATTTCGTCTCCTTCCTTAATTCTCTCCCCGAACCTCCCGCATCTCTT
>Ga0190367_1000099_pt1 | contig 64851 bp, 64 predicted proteins | sample 4872181011_MG_FD_171838 | JGI IMG/M metagenome (GOLD analysis project Ga0190367, IMG submission 171838) | Hydrothermal vent microbial mat bacterial communities from Southern Trench, Guaymas Basin, Mexico - 4872-18-10-11_MG | ecosystem: Environmental > Aquatic > Marine > Hydrothermal vents >... | reverse complement strand
GGATTACGCCGTCATCGGCAAAGCCTGATGGCATCCAAAGTAAGTATGTGAGTAGTTTATATTAGTTTTAAGTTCCCATAGTTTCCAAAATCACTCAAATACTCAAACAAGTGAATAGTCCAAAAATGGTAAAGGAGACATAAGATCGGTTTTGAGAAAGACAAAGCACGACCCTTTAAGGTTTATAAGGTTAAGGATCATGGATGATGACTTCGATAGGGCTATAATAAACAGCTTGAACACCCTTGTATTCGACTATGATTATATGGAAATAATCGATGTTCTCAGGGACATATCCATGAATGTGAAGAGAACGGATTCCGTAGTTCTAACCATGATGTCAAAAGGATAACTAATTAAAAAATATAATAAAGGCAATAGCCGACTGTGTAATAGAACTGGACATACATGAAACTGAAAATGAAATCCAGAGGAGATTAAAAGTCGTAAAGCTGAAAAGAGGACTAGTCCCAAAAGCAATGCTCAGATACGATTTAACCGATAGAAGTATAAAGATGGAGGCACTTATGAGGGTCATATGAGAATAGTTGAGGGAGAGATTGAGATAAAATCTGTAAGCGATTTTCTTAAGAGGTTAAACTGTAACGTCGTTTTAATAGATGCAAATTACGTTGTGGATATAGATCATGTTGAATTTGCTGTTAAGAAAGCTATAAAAGCTTGGAATGAGAACAGAAGAGTGGCGAGAACATTGGTAATGGAGATCTTACTATACGTTGCGGCAAGAAGACAGATAAATGAGGCCATAAAGATAGGACCTAAGAGTGGGAGGAATGAAATAGTAGCTGTTTTGCTCGACGACGAGTGTCTTGAAAGTTTAAAGGAGTTGGGGTTTAAAGAAAAAAAGGTTTTGAAAATTGACGATAAGAAAATTGAAAGAATAAAGGAGTTCTTTGATATAAGCGATGAGGAGTTGAGGATAGTCGGTATAGGAAAACTGCCACTTTTAATTAGGGAGAGGATAGTGCTGTTTGATATATTCAAATCATCTTAGCGTGATCGGTGAATCTATATAGGAGAATTTTGCTTGATGAATCAGGAAATTAGCTTGTTCCACAGATCCTTTAGCATAAGCGCATCTTCTTCCAGATTAGGACTTTCAACTATCAGTGTTCCTTCCACTTTAAAATCCCTTAGAGCTCTAAGCAAATCTTCGTACTTAAAGTCTGATTGCTTAAGATTTAGATGTCTTTTCTCTCCCTTTAATCCGTACTCTATCCCGCTAACATGCATGTGCATATTCCTCAGAGCTTCCTTTCCAATCTTCTCCTCAATCCTTTCGAGTATCGAGCAGAATTCATCATAACTGTTCATGGCCATAGTTCTGGCGTGTATGTGACTGAAATCTATGCAGGGTAAAATGTTGAGATCTTCGCACAGTTTTAATATCTCATCGAGTTCACCGAATTGTGTAGGCTTTCCAGTCGTCTCTGGTCTCAGAATGACATCGATGCCTTTATCCTCTATGAATTCCACTATAAGTTTTAGATTGCATCTGATCCTTTCATACGCCTTCTCCTTTGAAGATTTTAAGTAATATCCTGGATGGAAGACTATGTTTTTGGCAAATATTCCCCCTATGAGAATCGTATCTCTCAACCTCTTTAAGCTAGCCTCAATCTTATCCTTTCTCTCGGCGTTTAAATTTATGAAGTACGGTGCATGAACAGAGAGCTTAACGTTCAGATCTTCAGAAACCTTCTTGACCTCCTTAGCCTTTTCTCTGTTCATCCTTACACCTCTTACAAACTGAACTTCCATGGCATCCAATCCTATATCTCTAATCGTTTTTATACCGCCTATGGTCGATCTGTCCTTTGAACAGTTCGGAACACCTGCAGTCCCTATTTTCATAGGATCACATATACGTCAAACAATAAAACTTTAGTGTAATTGCATCTAGGCAGTAATATGCTAGCAAATGAAAGGATATTTAGAATTAGGGCTGATGGCAGAGAATTTATAATAAACTGTTCTCCTAAAAATTTAGAGGAGCTAAAGATCGGTCTGGTATACGTCGAGGGCCTTAAGGAATTTGAAATGGAGGAAGTAAAGGTAAAACACGGATTTAAAATAAAATCTAAAGAGATATGGAGTATGGATATGATCAGAGATAGCTTAGGATATATAGATATAAACGATCCCACTAAGGCTCATCACATAGCAGTCTTAATTGGTAAAAATGGAGTTATTGCAAGGGCAATAGATATAAGCAGACATGCGGCTGTGCTAAAGGTGATAGGAATGGGTTTAAAGAAGCGTGCTGAGTTCGACCGAACTTATCTACTTATATCATCGAGAATAACACATGAGATAGCCTTAAAATGTGCAAAGGCTGGAATACCATTAATAGTAACAAAAAAGACTATAACTGATTTGGCACTTGAGTTTTGCAGGGATGTAGGCCTTTCGGTTGTTTCGTTTGGAAGTGAAGTAGTTGAGGGGGATGCCGTTGAATGTGGCGATACTGGTCGGTGGTAAGGGGACAAGAATAGGGCATGAGAAGGGATTGATAAGAATTGGTGAAAGGACTTTTATCGAGATACTGACGAATAGATTTAGAGATTGTAATTTGGTTATAGTTTGCAGAGATAAGGAGCAGATGAAGATATACAGGAGGTTTGGAAGGACTATAGAGGATGAAATAAAAGACTTCGGACCTCTTGCTGGTATATATTCTGCTCTTAATTATTTCAAGGATTATACACTAATAATAGCAGTCGATATGCCTTTTATTAAAAGAGCTCTGGCAGAATTCCTATTCAAAACTGCAGTAGATAATAATTTGGACGCGATAATACCGGTCTGGAGTGACGGAAAAAAGGAACCCTTACTCGCCTGTTACTCGTCTAGTTCTGTTAAGGAAATAGAAAGAAGCATAAGAAATGGGAATAGAAGAGTTGTGAAACCGTTTGAAAATTTAAACACTCTTTTTTATCCGATTGAAAGGCTCAGGGTATTTGATAAGAATCTAGTTTCTTTTATAAATATAAATACAAAAAATGATTTGGAGATGGTAAAATGCTTATCGATAGATATGGAAGGGTTATAAAACATCTGAGGATATCTGTAACAAGTAAATGCAATTTAAAATGTATTTACTGCCACAGAGAGGGTGAAACTGGTATATCCGATGACATGAGTGTTGAAGAGATAGAAAGGATCTGTTACGCTTTTTATCAGCTTGGTGTAAAAAAGGTAAAGATAACCGGAGGGGAACCGCTTATAAGAAGGGATATAGCCGATATAATATCAGTTATGCCTCCTTTTAACGACATATCTCTTGTAACAAATGGAACTCTCTTATCTAAGAAGGCATACGATTTAAAGGAGGCCGGACTGCATAGGATAAACGTTAGTCTGGATACATTGAGATCAGATAGATACAAGTCGATAACCGGAAGGAATTTGATAGATAGGGTAATAGACGGAATACATTCTGCATTCGATGCAGGATTGACACCTATAAAGGTAAACATGGTAATTTTGAGAGGTATAAACGATGATGAAATTGACGACCTCCTTGAATTTACATCCAAATTCAATAAGAAAGGGATAGACGTGATCTTACAGCTAATAGAAGTTTTAAACATGCCCGAATACTACTACAGCCTTTCAAATATCGAGCAGAAATACAGAAACATAGCTGAAAGGATTATAATAAGGGGTCTGCATGCCAGAAAACAGTACATATTTAAAGACAAAGCCGTCGAGTTTGTACGACCATTCCATAAGGAGTTCTGTATGCATTGTACTAGAATAAGGGTAACGTCTGATGGAAAAATAAAGCCATGCTTGCTTAGAAACGATAACTTAGTTGATGTGAGGGGTCTGGATGGTGATGAGTTGATAAGTGCCATAAAAAAGGCAGTTGAGCTAAGGGAACCGTACGTAAAATAGAAAGTAATATTTAACTGAGTACTGTCGGTTTGTTATGATAGTTCTTTGCAAGAAAATCGGATTTAAGGTAGAAGATCTTGCCAGAGAACAAGATGTCGTGTTGATAGAAGATTGTGAGGAGAAAATTGATTTAAAAGATGAATTCGTCGTGTTTACGTGTCCTGCGATATATCACAGTACGAGATATGAAAACTGCGAAGTACTGGACCTGAGGGTTTTGAAGGCATTTAAAAAACCGGAGAAGGTTGCAAGGGCAATAATAGCCTCTGAGAGGATAAGATCCAATAGGGAAATAGAGGTTATAAGAACGGGGGAAAGTGTTGTTTATGTCGGGGACAACCTCGAGATAATTTACGACCTGTCGATAAACTGCGATCTGACAGTTGTAACGCAAAAAAGGGAGACCTTGGAGAAGCTTTATCCTTATGAGATTAGAGTTGTAAAAGGTCGTGTTAAGGATATTAAGGGTAAAATAGGGAACTTCAAGGTCTTTATCGATGGAAAGGATCTAGTAACAGGAAAAAGAGTTGACTTTTTGGAGGCAGGTCAGATAATACACCCAAACTGGGATGGAGAATGCGAGGGAATTTACAAGGATGAATACAGAGGGGCATTCAAGGTTCTCGCAAATCTTAAAAGTTATCTAAAGTTGAAAACGGTTGAAGTAGATCCAGATATATGCGGTGTAATGAAAAGTGGATTTCTGGGATGCAATCACTGTCTTAACTGTCCAACAGATTCAATATCGATAAATAAAGAATTAGAAAAGATAGAAATTAGTTTGGAAAGCTGTGAGGGATGCGGATTCTGCTCTGCAATTTGTCCAATCTCAGCTATTAAAAATAAGTTAATTCCTTACGATAAATTAATGAAAAAGATAGACTCCATTGCCAGCCTATCAGAAGAATATGATGCTTTAGCGTTTGTATGTAAAAGTGCTCTCGGCAGATTAAATGATTTAAAAGACTTGCCGACAGTTGCACCGATAATAGTTCCTTGTATAAATTCTATATCGGAAGTTCATTATTTATATGCTATTCTAAAGGGATTCAGAGTAGTAGTAATACCATGTGACTGTGAAAAGTTGAGAACGGATTGTTTTGAGATTGCAAAAATGACATTAAAAGCCTTTGGGTTTGGCGGACTGGAGATGTCCGACTGGACAAATCTTAAGGAAACTGTGAAAAAGTTGAGGAAAGAAAAGTTACCAGATGTAAAAATAGGAAGGATAAGCGGAGAAAATAAGAGATTACAGTGGCTTGAAATCGTTGAAATCCTCATGAATTATCCCGTTAAGAATCCCGTATTTGAGACGAAATACTTTGGAAAAATAAGTATAAATCAGAACTGTACGCTTTGCAACACATGCAGAAACTTTTGCCCGTCAAATGCGATAACAGTTGAAAAAAACAGACTTGTCTTCACGCATGCCCTGTGCATAGCATGTGAGCTCTGCGTCCAAGTCTGTCCGGAAAAGGCGATAGAACTGAAGAAGATGCTCGATTTCAACGGCCTTAAAGAAACTGTCGTTTTTCAGGATGAAATGGTAAGATGTCCCAGATGCGGTAAGGAACACATATCGAGAAAGGCGTATGAAAAGTTGAAGAAGATAACTGGTATGGAAAAAGCACTTTTGTTCTGTACGGAATGTAGACCTGTAGTTTTGTTGGAGGGTCTGTACGAAGAGATAGTAAAGGAGTTAGAGGAAATTAAAAAGAGGAGGATTGAGCATGCTGGAGGAGATAGTGAAGGGTAGAATGGGTATGTACTGCTTTCTTTCATCGGTTCTCCTAAATATACCGTCAAGGGATTTCCTTGAGGACTTGATGAAGGGTAAGGTTGGGTTTCCAGAGATTGGGGAGATAAAGGAGGGTGTGGAAATCATAAGAGAATTTGCAGCTAATTTCTCCGATGTCGAAGAAATCGAAAGAGCCATAAGGCAGGAATACACGGCTGTATTCATAGGACCTTTTTCCGATTACGTATCACCCTATCAATCTACTTATGAGGGGGAGAACCCGTATGGACCCGTCACCCTTAGAATAAAAGAAAAATATAAGAAATTTGGATATAAATATGATTACAACGAACCTGCCGATCATATAGGTGTTGAGCTAGCATTTATGGCTGAGAGCTGCAGAGAGTTTTTGAACGGTAACAAGGATGAACTGATAAAGCAGAACGAGATGCTTAATGAAATAGAAGGCTGGGTATTCAAGTTCTGCGAAAAAATCGAGAAGCATCCGGAAGCAAAATTTTACAGAGGTATAGCAAAGATTCTGAAAAATTTCATAAGATTTGATAAAAATATATTAAAAGAGCTCATAGCTTTGATTTAGAATAAAGCTCCTTCCTTCTAGCTTCAAGAAGCTGTTCTTTAATTCCAAAGAACTCTGATGCAGATTTAAGTTCAATATTAAACTCTTCTGCTTTATCAAAGAGTTTACGAATTTTATCCCTCCATTTTAGGTCTCTTGTCAGATGATGGTCAAGAACTATAGTTTTAACACCTGTTTTTTCAAATACTTTCAGTATATTTTCAATGGATTTATTTAAAAGCTTTTTATTGAATATATGCGGCATGTACGTCATGGGACCGTCCATGAATATCACATCTGGATCTGATTTCAATACGAATTGAAGCTGACTATCATCCGTAATACCCTCTACATCAGATGTAAACAGAAATCTATCCTTTTCTTCTATTAGGACTTCTAAGACGTATCCAAGTCTTGTATCGCATCCATGAGGTACCGGTTCCGAAAATGATATCCTTAAATTTCCAAATTCGAATTCCTTCGAATCTGCAAAATCTATTTTCGGTTTATACTTCAACTGATTTAATAAACCCAAAAAGAACTTCGATCTCGTCATCTGACTTTTATTTATAGCATTTTCCGGATGTTTTAATAGTAAAACCTTTTTCTGAAGTATTTCCGGTTCTCTGGGATTGTGGTGATCGTAGTGGTAGTGCGTTATGATTACTACATCGGAATCAAGCACCTCTTTCTTAATATCCAACCATAGCTCTTCTTTCCTTCTTATTTCAATTTCATGAGGCGGTAATCCGTATCTCTTAGGTCCTAGGGCCACACTTGGATCTATGATTATCTTCAATTCCCTGGTTTCAATCGACGTGCACATGCTTCTAGCGCCGAACGAATCAAATGCGATAGGTTTTATCTTCATCAACCTAAAGAGGGTAACCTCAGTATAACACACTTTTGTCAGATTCCTCCGATGTGTAATGGAAAACAATTTATACCATTTATGAGAAACATCTCATGATTGAGATGCTAGAGGTCCTGAAAGTTTTAGCTTTGATGAATGCAACAAAAAAGGTTTTAAAGATAAGTTCAAGAGAGCTTGCGGATAAAATAAATCAGAGCGTTCAGACTGCAGCTAGAAAGCTTAAGGAACTTGAGGAAAGGGGATTAATTGAAAGGACACTTACAAAGGATGGACAGTTCATAGTTATAACCGAAAGGGGTAAGGAGATACTGTACAGGGAGTACCTCGATTACAGGAAGATATTCGAGGGAGAGGAGTCGATAATTATAAGAGGGAGGGTCTTTAGCGGGATTGGGGAGGGAAGGTATTACGTGTCCCTTAACGGGTATAAAAAACAGTTCATCGAAAAACTCGGGTTCGAACCATATCCTGGGACTCTCAATCTAAAAATACCTAGAGAGCAGATGTTTTTTAGGAGGAGACTTGATGAGGAGGAGGGTATAATGATAAACGGATTTAAGACACCTCACAGAACATTTGGAGATGTAAAGGCATTTAAATGTAGAATTCATGGAATAAAAGGTGCTGTTGTTTTACCAAAGAGAACACACTATCCTAAAGATGTTTTGGAGGTCATAGCACCTGTAAAGCTCAGAGATGCCTTGGGGTTAAAGGATGGTGACTATGTCGAGGTGGAGGTGATACTGTGATCGAAGAGGCTTTGAAGAGATTCAGAAAGGGAAAACCCGTACTGATATACGACTTTGATGATAGAGAAGGTGAGACCGATATAGCAATTCCTGCCATAACAATTAAACCTAAGGATATAGCTATGATGAGAATCGATGGCGGAGGATTGATATGCGTCTCGATTCATCCAACCGCTGCGAGAAGGCTGAAACTTCCATTCATGCACGATATACTGAGAATTGCGAGCGAAAAATTGCCTGAATTAAAGAGTATATCTGATTTCGATATAAAGTATGACTTAAGGAGCTCTTTTTCGATATGGGTCAATCATAGGGATACGTTTACGGGTATAACTGATAACGACAGGGCTTTAACGATAAGGAGATTGGGAGAAATTGTCGACTACGTTATGACAAGAAATGTGGAGTTTGATCTTGGAAAGGAATTTAGAAGCCCTGGACATGTGGCTATACTTAGGGCGTCGGACAATCTCATATACGAAAGGGTTGGTCAGACCGAACTGAGTGTTGCACTGGCAGAAATGGCAGGAATTGCACCAGCAGTTGCCATATGCGAAATGCTCGATGATAAAACTGGAAGAGCTCTGTCGAAGTCAAATGCCATGAAGTATGCTGAGGAAAAGGATATACCGTTTGTGGAGGGGAAGGATATAGTAAAGTTCTATAGAGAGTTTAAGGAGATTCGAATGAATCTGTTCGAATGACTTTTTCCGCTCAGAGAAACAGATCGTGTAATGGAGTTTTTTAGCCCGTGTTATAATAGATTTTTTAAAGTATACAATTTAACTCGACTTATGAAGTGGTTTGAACTCGAAAAAAAATATATAATACAGTTTTATAGGAGACAGGAAGTCCTGTTCGTGAGAGGAGAAGGTTGCTGGCTTTACGATGAAAATGGAAAGAAGTATTTGGACATGATTGCCGGGATAGCGACAGTTTCAATAGGCCACTCACACCCCTATTTTATAAAAAGGGTTTGTGAACAGCTTCAGAAACTCGTTCACGTCTCAAATCTATTTTACACAATACCACAGATAAAACTGGCGGAGAAGCTGAGCGAGATAACGGGATTGGATAAGTTCTTCTTCTGTAACAGCGGAACTGAAGCAGTTGAGTGCGCTTTGAAAATATCGAGGAAGTTTACGGGAAGGAAAAAATTTGTTGCACTAAAAAATGGATTTCATGGAAGAACAATGGGTTCTTTATCCGTAACGTGGAAAAAAGAATTCAGAACTCCTTTTGAGCCTCTTATAAAGCCTGTCGAGTTTGTAGAACTGAATAATATAGAAGATCTGGAAAAAAAGGTTGACGATGAAACGGCATGCATAATATTAGAGCTCATCCAGGGTGAAGCAGGTGTTTATCTAGCTGAAAAAGAATTTGTGAAGGCAATATTTGATGAAAGAAGCGAACACGGATTTTTAGTTATATTTGACGAGATACAGACAGGATTTGGGAGAACTGGGGAATGGTTCGCAAAGGATCATTACGGATTTAAACCGGATATAATCACAATGGCGAAGGCTATGGGATCGGGAATACCGATCGGATGTGTAGGTGTAACTGATGAGGTGTCCGAAAAGCTATCAAAAACGGAGCATGCCTCGACTTTCGGTGGGAATCCGCTAGCCTGTACGGCATCGCTTGCCACGATAGAAATAATCGAAAGGGAGAAATTGGTTGAAAATTCGAAAAAAATGGGAGAATACTTCAGAAAGAGATTAAGGGAATTAAGTGATGATGTACGGGGTTTGGGTCTGATGATCGGTGCGAGGTTCGAGAATGCATTTAATATAGTTTCTGAGGCATTGAAAAAGGGTCTGGTGCTGAACGCAACGTCTAACGATAACCTGAGATTTGTACCGCCACTCGTAATAGGTAAGGATGAAATCGATTACGCAATCGAGATATTGAGAAGGGTCATAAGGTCTTGAGAGTTTGAATAAATCCTTTATTTTGGATTGAATTTAAAAGTATCCTTGTTATATTAAGATTAGATCTTCATTCATCGCTCATGATGTATATTTAAAGCTATTAAACTCGTATTATCGGTTTTTACTCATGTGCATGTAAAGTTTTTCATAAACAGTTCGATCTCACGTATACAACCGTGTAATTTCACTACAGCTCCAAAATCGATTGCAGTAACATTATGTCGACAAATTTCAAAAAATCGAAAGGGTATGAATTGTTGTTAAAGTTTAACTGCGAGTGGTTATGCATTTTTAAATATTGTAAAGTTTTCGTTTTCTTTTGAAGTTTGAGGTTATAACGATGAAATCAAATGAGACTGAAATTTATAGAGACTTTAAAATTCAGATGGACAAAATCGATGTTTGATTTTTAAATCTATAAAAACCGATAGTTTAAAATATTTTAAGTGTGAAGCGTTCTGCTGGTGATGATATGGATAGAATGATTGAATTCTTCAGCATTGTTGTAAATAACCCGATAACAAAAAGGGCGATTAGGCGTGCCCTGAAAAGGGATAAAGATGGTGTTGTCAAACTGGATAAGTACTTAATAGCTTATGCGAACAATAAGGAATTGAAAAGTTTGGAGTTCAAAACCATAAAAAAGCTGATAGATGCGGGATTAAAGGCATTTGGCGGTAATGAAAAGGATTTAAAGGAGAGGTTAAAAGACGGTTATTGGAGAAGAGGTTTTATTTCAGTCTTAAGAGGTCTGGCAGAATTTGGTGTAAAAAAACCATTTGTGCCAGGAGCACCATTTCTTGTCGTATGGGATGTCACTTATAAATGTAATTTGAGATGCAAGCACTGCTATTCGACTGCTGGAAAGCCATGGAAAGATGAACTAAATGAAAAGGAAGCTATGAAGGCACTGAAGATTCTAGCTGATGCTGGCGTAACGTCAATAGCTTTCAGCGGTGGTGAACCTCTTTTAAGAAGAGATTTCTTTGATTTGGCAAAAACAGCAAGTGATTACGGTATGTATGTCTCCCTTGCAACAAACGGAACTCTTTTAACAGTTGAAAACGTTAGAAAGCTCAAGGAACTGGGAATTGGTTATGTCCAAATAAGCCTGGATGGTACCAAAAAGACTCATGAGGAATTCAGAGGTATACCGGGAATTTATGAAAAGGTAATCGAAGGAATTAAGAACTGCATTAAGGAGGGGCTAGTTACTTGCATATCGACAACTGCAACAAAGATAAACTATCATGATGTTTTAAAGGTCATGGATCTCGCCGAGGAGCTTGGAGTGCAGTGGTTTATGCTCTATAACTTTATACCAGTTGGAAGGGGCAGTTTCGAAATAGATCTTGACCCCGAGGAGAGAGAGGAGCTGCTAAGGGAGCTCTGGAATAGGTTAAAGAGAACCGGTATAAACTTCATGTCAACAGCACCCTACTACGCCAGGATTGCTTTACAGGAGGAAAGCAATATCATACCAACTCATTTCTACAATCCTCATCTCGAAGGAAAGCTTAAAACATTATCGGAGTTTATAGGAGGTTGCGGATGCGGTAGATTCTATATTGCCATGAGGGCAAATGGCGATATAGAACCATGCGTCTTTTTCCAGTTAAAGCTGGCAAATATAAAGGATTTTGAAAGTGCAGACGACTTCTTGGATTTCTGGAAGAACAATGAAATCTTAAAGGATCTGAGAAATAAAGATGCTATTGAGATATGCGGTGAATGCAGGTATAGATATGTATGCGGGGGATGCAGAGCTAGGGCATATGCATATTATGGAGATTACATGAAAGCGGATCCCGGATGTGTTATCGCATATAAAAGGATTAAGGCTAATATAGCAAAAAAAGTCTAAGAGTCTTCTAATCACTTAACAATCCATTAAGTAGGAACTGAATATTATTGAGCTATTGATATTTGGATTTTATAGGAATCAAAAGAAGATTTAACTCCTTGAAAATTAGAAACATTTCATAAACTTATTTCCCTCAAAAAATCCTTTGTCTTCAACTCTATACCCTTTATAACAGCCTTAATCAAAACCTTTGGTAGAAAATATTTAATGCTACCTTTCATGTATTCCTTTAATAACTTTTCAGCCCAGTACAGGCTGTGTCTAAGACATACTCTTGCAAGCTCTGCATAAGCACCTTTAACCTCAGCCTCCTTATACCAGTCTCTATTTTTAAAAATACCCATTGGAACAAAGTACATCGGGATTATTAGGCTTCTATAATCCTTCAGTCTCTCTATCAATTCCGTAGTCTTTATTATATCATCCTCTGTCTCGTCTGGCAATCCAACTATTAGCGTCGCTGCCGGGATTATATTATTTTCATGCATTATCGCAAAGGAGTCCTCGACTATGCTGGGCCAATCCTCAGCCTTATAGGGTGCTGATTTTGCCGGCATTATCTTCTTTGCAAGTCTGGGACTACCTGTCTCAATTCCCACCTCGACACCCATGTAATCCTGATTTACTATTTCCATTACCTTCCTTATCAATCCGTATTTCTCCTCGGCATATTTAATAGCCGATAAACTTGCATGGCTCCAGGCAATTGTATCGTAATAGCTCTTGACAATTTTATGAAGTTTTATGATTGGCTCCGGTCTCGGCTTAACACCGTCGGCGCCGTATAACAGTACATCCTCAGAATGGATTATTCCATCTTTTACGCCGTTTTTTACGTTAACCTTTATTTCCTTTTCGATCATATCAAACGTATAATACCTTATCTTTCTTAACGTAACGCTGCAAAACTTGCATCTTCTGGGACAACCTCTCATTATCTCTACAAGCCCATTAACCGACGGATACTTTATTATCGGTATTTCCTCGAGCTCTGGCGAGTCGTTGGGACCTATGTATATGTACCTGGGCAAATCCTCGTTATTCATTATCCTCTGAGCAATATCCACAATTACTTTGTCGGCTTCTCCATCCACCACCGTGGTTATATTCCATTTATCCAGTAAATCCGGTTTCCATAGCCATTGCCATGCAGACGGCCCTCCAACTATTATCCTTACACCCCTCTCTCTCGCAACTCTCATGGCTTTGCTCTCCATAAACCTCCTAAAGCTTCTTGCATTTACAGGTTCCTTCTGCGTTATGACCCACCAGCCGCTGCTGGGTGGGCACAGCGCGAAGTAGTCGTGATGACCTATCATTATAGCCTTGGCAGATTTTGCATATCTGTACAGGTGATCGGGATCTATTACAGCTGCTTTAAATCCCGCTTCGATTAACGATGCCTCAATCTTTCTTAGCCCGTAAGGTGCCTGAGCAGGTCTTCCCAGATCATCAACCTTAATCTTGGGCATGCATATCCAGTTCCAAATCCTTTCAGGTAATACTACAGGAGGGGCAGTTGTAAGAAAACCTACGAATTCTTTACCGTGATGATTTGTCATCATCGATCTATCAACTGTGATTATGAAGTCGAACAACATCTTCACCTCCAAACATTTAGTAATAATGATGTTTTTTTAAAGATATCATAAAGGTGTAAGCAGTGGAGCAATCTTTAAACTGTAATTCCTCGATATAACGCAACCTTTAAACGATTCTAATTAAAGAATATTGCATCCTTTGGAACGTTGTCGGACATCCAAATCCTTATGGTAACAGTTATATTGCTGAGAATGAAATCCCTCAGAACCCTAACTACTTCACCAAAGCTTCTGTTGCCTATAACGTATATATCCACTGACTTCTTACCTCTTATGACATCTTTTAACCTATCGACATCGATTTCCTTTCTTAAGTCTATGACAAGTGTCAGATCTGACACGAAAGACTTATCCGCACATCCATATATATCTTACGAATAATTAATGGATTACATTATTAATTTTTAATTTATTTAATTAATAAATTTGGTATTATAAGAGACAGGATTATAGAAAGGAATATGAAGAGTGCCAGAGATCTCACTATAAAGAATGAGATCTTTTCACCTCTTTTACTCCTTAAGAACGTCAAGAGAGTCTCGTTAAGAACCCTTCCACCGTCCAAGGGGATCGCTGGAAGGCAGTTGAACAGACCCACATAGAAATTAATCCAGCCTATCCAGTAAAACAGGTTTAGCAGGTAGTAAATCGTGTATCCGGTATTCTTCCAGAATCCGCTGGGGCTGAAGTAGTTAAACATCTCATCGCTAAAACCGCTGAAGTAAAATGGCATGGCTGTCAGATAAAGCAAACCCTTCGGATCTCTTGGTATCTGTTTAATCGTCCATAGTATCTGATCTGAGTAGCCCAGTATCATCCCCGAAAGGTAATCACCACCTATTATAACCCCCATAAACCCGTAATCTCCGTTCGGAGACTTTACGAGCTTTACACTGAAACTCTTAAAGCTTTTTCCGTCATAAGTTTTAACACTTATAATATCGCCTGGCCTAGTCTTTTTCATTATCTCTATAAACCTCTTAATGTTTAAAACTTCAGATCCGTTTACTTCAACTATCACCGTTTTTCCTTTAATCCCAGCCTTAGCTGCAGGATAGTCCCTCAGAACGTCTGATACGTATACACCTGTTATCTTATTAACACTAATTCTTTTAATGTTTCCGTTTTTATCTCTTATCTCCAAAACAAGATTTTTGCTAGACTTCACGATATTTTCCACATCCTTCTGGTTAAAAACATCGATATCGTTTATCTTTAACAAAACACTACCCTTCTCGACGACATCGGAGTTCAGGATGACGATATGAGGTGTGAGGCAGTTCAGTAAGTTAAAGAATATCAAGAAGGATATGAATGCGACCATGAAGTTCGATATCACGCCTGCAGAGAAAATTCTTATCCTTTGAATCCTCTTAATCTTCTCGCTCATCAGATCCTTTTCATCGAGCTCGGCAAATCCTCCTATCGGTACAAGTGCGAACAGAATTCCCAGGGATTTAACTCTGGCACCCTCTGCCCTACACAGGATCGCATGGCTGAATTCGTGAACTATCAGTGTTACTATGAGGCCTATCAGGCCCCATATGAGGGGTATGTAAGGGTTTAATCCAGGAATCAGAAACGCGCTTCTGGGACTTGTTATAAGAGATGGTTTCAAAGGTGTCGTGAATAATATGTAATCCATCAGTATAATTAAGAAGAACATGTACGCCATACCGAAGAATACCGCGGGAATTCCTATATTTGAAATAAGCTCCCAGAACCTCCTATACCTCGAAATCCTGTCTAAAAACTTGAGACCTCTCTTTGTTCTGATCATAAGTATAGGTGGTAGATATTCCGGTGTTAGGCTTGTTATATTCCTCTTCTTTAACCTATCCTTAAATATCAATACAAGAAACCAGTATGTCATAAACAAAGCCATACCTATTAAGATTTCAGCTGAGGCCGAGCTCATCTTTAACATCTCTTAAAGCCTTTATCGATATCTCGTAAAACCTGTCAAGATCGATCCCTATCCTCTCTATCTGCTTTATAATCTCCCTGTTACATCCTCTTGCAAAACTCTTTTCCTTGAATTTATCCCTTACAGTTTTTTTAGTTACATCGGATATCCTTCCCTTTTTAACCAATGCGCATGCTATAATCAATCCAGATATGTTATCTGCTGATTGTAAGGCTATTTCAACCGGTCGTTCAGCCTTAAAGAGATGATAATTATGTCTTTTTATAGTTTCACAGAAATCATCGTCAAACCCCTCCTTCTTCAGTATTTCGGCTCCGACTATTCCGTGTTTTTCCATATCACCTTCGACAAGTTCGTAATCTATATCATGCAGAATACCTATTAATTCCCATCTCTTCTCATCTTCTCCCAGTTCTTTTGCAATCTTTTTCATTATCGCACCGGTCGCTATGCAGTGCTTTATTAATTTCTCATTTTTTATATATTTTTTCAAAAGCTCCAATGCCCTGTTTTTGTCCATAAGACTGCTAATGTGCAAAATTTAAAATCATTTTTGCAAATTCATACGCAAATGCGGATGTCACGGGTACTGTAAAATTATCGTTTAACCTGATCTTGTAACTGATCCTTTCTACAAATGTACCCACAAGGGCTGAAAAAATTGAGCAAATTGGGTTTAATCCTATCAATAACATAAATAAGAGAGATGATAAGAACATAAGAATGTATGTCATATTTGACAGAATACTACGTTTGAGTATCCCTGCAATTCCATCCCCAAGCCCTCCGACTATTACTCCTGCAAAACATGAATGCTTGGACAGTATTATCGTTATTATCGAGACTGCTATACCGAAGTAAATGTGAGCGCCTACATCCCTCTTCTCATACTCCCTCATTATTTCATTGAGAATCTCCTCACTTTTCAACCTCTTCAATCTTATAAATTCGACTAGGACTGCGATAGATGTTAGGGAGAGTACGAGTAAAATCATGAGATCTCTGTTAAATAAATTGTAAGTAGGAATATATAATAGACTTAAGAAGTGTATGAACTTCCTCTTCAGTTCAGCCTTCATATCAGATCATATCTCTCAAGCTTTTTAAACAAATTGATTAAAGAAACTCTATGAAAGATGTGGATGTGCTGATAGAGGCTTTACCATATATAAGGGAGTTTTACGGTTCGTGCATGGTTATAAAAATAGGTGGACATGTTATGATAGATGAGAGGATACTTGAGAACACGATAAGAGACATACTCCTTCTATACTTCATCGGGATTAAACCTATAGTAGTCCACGGGGGAGGTCCTGAGATTTCTGAGAAAATGGAGAAATTTGGTATAAAGCCAAGGTTTATAGATGGTTTAAGGGTGACCGATGAGAAAACAATGGAAATAGTTGAAATGGTTCTCGATGGGAAAATAAACTCAAGAATAGTATCGTTGTTCATAAAAAACGGAGGTAAGGCCGTAGGTATAAGCGGAAAAGACGGACTGTTAATAGTTGCAAAGAAGAAGCTTATAAAGAGAAAAAGGGGTGGAATGGAGGAAATCATAGATCTAGGATTTGTCGGTGAAACGGAGCATATAAATCCGGATATACTAAAGATTTTAATAGATAGGGGTTATATTCCTGTTGTATCACCGATCGCTTCGGATTTGGAGGGAAATACATATAACATAAATGCTGACATAGTCGCCGGACATATAGCATCTGCTATAAAGGCAAAAAAGCTCATAATACTAACGGATGTGCCAGGTATACTTCTAAATCCAGATGACAGGAATTCTCTGATATCAAGGATAAGATTGGAGGAACTCGAAAAGATGGTTGAAAAGGGAGTTTTCAGAGGAGGGATGCTTCCAAAGATAGAAGCGGTTATCAGGGCATTAAAGGGTGGTGTTGAGAAGGCTCATATAATAGATGGGTCAAGGGAGCATGCAATACTCCTCGAATTGTTTACAAAAGAGGGGATAGGTACGATGGTGGAAAGATAGGGGTGATAGATGTGAAAGTTAAAGGGGAAAGATTTGAGAGAGAACTGGTTAACATGTTCTGGGATGAGGGATTTGCCGCAACAAGAATACCGGCCAGCGGTTCTATGAGTTACCCATCACCTGACATAATAGCAGGTAACGGTAAGAGGTATCTGGCAATAGAAGTTAAGATGAGATCAAATCTCCCGGTTTATATACCAAAACAAGACATAGATAACCTGATAAGATTTTCAGAAAGATTTGGAGCGGAACCCTATGTAGCAATTAAAATTAAAAAAATGGGATGGAGGTTCTTTAAAGTAGACCAGCTGAAAGAAACCAGAGGGGGTTTTAAGGTAGATGAATCCAATTTTTACTCGGGATTTGATTTTAAAGGTTTAATTGGCCTAAAGCAGTTAAAACTCATAGATTATTCTCATAATGAATAAATATTATATTTATTTTTACAAATCTAATTAATTCATAGTTAAGAATATAGATATGTTAGCTAGCAGTTCTTATAGATCTGCTAGGCAAAAACACCGTTCAATTCAGAGCTAATGTTTCTATACCATTGATGTGATGAGCTTAAGCCTAAAGACTTTCACTTAGAACTTTAAAATTATCCATAGCGATTTATTTTATCATCGAGTGTATATGATACTGATTTTACTCAAGGAAATCAAACTAGTCTTTTTTTATTAGGTAGAACCTTAAAGATAGATTTCTAGCAGAGCTAGAAGTACCGGTGTACCTCCACGAGCAATAAGTTGATTCAACTTATATGGATTAGATGACACCATAACTATTAAAGTTTTTAAAATTGCTCACGCGCAGTCAGACCATCAATTTCGAAACATTTATATGAGATCAATGTTATTTTTGCTAACAACCCACAGTATAAAAATAGAAAGATTTATATACGATGCCGTTAAAAACGGCATCAGATACGGAGTTAATAGAGGTGATTTGTATGGCTATATTAAAAATGCCTCCTCCGCATGGGGGAAGACTTGTCGATAGAGTTGTAAGGAAGAAAGAAAAAGCAATAAAAATGGCTGCGGGCTGTATTGAATATGAAATCAAACCGACACTTAGAGATGGTGTACCCATAAGAAACGTGTATAGAGAGATAATGTCGATTTGTTACGGATTCTTCAGCCCGGTTGAGGGTTCAATGGTTCAAGAAGAGGTTGAGAGGGTATTAAAGGAGAGAAGGCTACTAAATGAATGGATATTTCCATATCCACTGATGTTCGATATCAGCGAAGAAGATTACAAGAATCTAGGTATTAAAGAGGGCGACAGACTTCTACTGAAGTTGAAGGGTCAGCCGTTTGCAGTGTTGGATATCGAGGAGATATACAGAATCGATCCGAAGGACATTGCGGAAAGAACATTTGGAACACCGGAGAAGAATCCTGAAGTTGTCAAAAAGGCTTTTGACGAAAAGCATCCGGGATACATGATATACAGGTGCATGAATCCCGTAATACTTGCGGGACCTTACACGATTATAAACGAACCTGTGATGAGGGAACCTTACAACAGGTTCTGGTATCCTCCGGTGAAGTGCAGAGAGGAGATCAAGAAGAGAGGTTGGAGAACTGTAATAGCTCACCAGACAAGAAACGTTCCGCATGTGGGGCATGAGATGCTGATGAAGTGTGCTGCATATACGGGAGACATAGAACCCTGCCATGGAATACTTGTAAATGCTATAATCGGAGCAAAGAGAATTGGAGATTATCCAGACGAGGCGATACTAGAGGCACACGAAATGGTTCATCTGGCAGGATACATAAAGCCTGAGAGGCATCTGGTTACGATGACCCTATGGGACATGAGGTATGGAAATCCACTGGAATCACTTCTGCATGGAATAATCAGACAGAACATGGGATGTACGCATCACATGTTTGGAAGAGACCATGCAGCAGTAGGAGATTACTACGATGCATATGCAACACAGATACTGTGGAGCAAGGGAATACCAAGCTTTGGATTTGACGCTCCACCGAATGAAGTGGATTACGGGTTGAGAATACTCCCGCAGAACATGGGAGAGTTCTGGTACTGTCCGAAGTGCGGAGAAATTGCATACAGTCAGAGTTGCAACCATGAAAAGGAGAGGCAGAGATTTAGCGGAAGCTTCATCAGAAGTCTAGTTGCAGAAGGTATATTTCCACCGGGAGTCATAATGAGACCGGAGGTCTACAAAGTAATAGTCAAGTGGTGGAAGGTGTACGGTTATCCATTTGTCAACAAGAAGTATCTTGAAGAGAAGAACAAGACGCTGGAGGTTGACGTTCCTCCAATGGAAATTCCGAAGGCATGAGGTGATTTGGTATGGCCTATTCCTTAGCTATTATTTTGGATGAGAAAAGACTTGAAGCGATAAAGGGAACACCTGTTGAAGAAAAAATAACAGATATGTATGGAGGTGCTTTAAAGGCGTTAATAATAGAGGTACCGGAAGATAAGGCAAAAAAGATATTGGAGGCATTTGATAAAGCGAGAATAGATGCAAGAGGTTTTATTGAGGAGGTTCCAGTAGCATTTAAGAGAGCAGTATTTGAAGAAATTGCAAAATCCAAGTCATTAGACGTAATTGATAAAGTTTTAGAAAGACTACCCGAAATAAAAGAGGCTGCTGCAAAAGAATCTGAATATATACCTCCGCCCGAGATTGAATAAAATCGTAAACTTTTTAATTTTTTTAGATAGTATATAGTTTAGATGTGTTCGTTCGGAGGTGAAGTGAATGCCAAGCTATGTAGACCCTGAGAAGTGTGACGGCTGTAAGGCCCTAGAGAGAACGGCTTGCGAGTACATTTGTCCAAACGACCTAATGACACTTGACAAAGAGAAAATGAAGGCATATAACAGAGAACCAGACATGTGCTGGGAGTGCTATTCTTGTGTCAAAATGTGCCCACAAGGTGCAATTTCTGTCAGGAGCTACATAGACTATTCCCCAATGGGTGCTGAGTGTGTACCCATGAGGGGTACGGATGCAATAATGTGGACGATAAAGTACAGGAGCGGAAAGATCCTAAGATTCAAGTTCCCAATAAGAACAACGCCTTGGGGATCAATTGTACCATTTGAAGGATTCCCAGAACCGACCGAGGACATGTTAAAGACAGAGCTCCTTGCAGGAGAACCAGAGATTCTTGACTTGAAGGAATTCCCGAAGATTAAGTTAAGGGAGAAGCCCTTGACGAAGTTGGGTTAAATTGGGGGTGATTTTAAATGGTTTATGTACCAAAAAAGGTAGAGGTTTATAAGGCAGATGAAGTGCCAACAGAGACCGTCGAAACTGACCTGCTGATAATAGGAGGAGGTTTCTCGGGTTGCGGTGCAGCATATGAGGCTGCCTATTGGGCAAAGGTAGCAGGGCTCAAGGTCATATTGGTTGAGAAAGCTGCAGTTGAGAGAAGTGGTGCAGTTGCTCAGGGTCTGTCAGCTATAAACACGTACATCGACAACAAGTATGCTGGAAGACCTGCAAGGTCCGAGATACAGAACACGGTTGAGGATTATGTAAGGTATGTTGTACTTGACATGATGGGTATCGCCAGAGAGGACTTGGTTGCAGATTATGCAAGACACGTAGATGGTACGGTGCACCTGTATAACAAATGGGGACTTCCGATGTGGACAACACCGGAAGGAAAGTGGGTAAGAGAAGGACAGTGGCAGTTGATGATACATGGAGAATCTTACAAGCCGATAATAGCTGAGGCTGCAAAGATGGCTGTTGGTGAAGAGAACGTGTTCGAAAGAGTTATGATGATTGAACTGCTAATGGACAAGAAAGATCCAAACAGAGTGGCTGGAGCTGTAGGATTCAGTGTAAGAGAGCCGAAGTTCTATGTGTTCAAGGCGAAGGCAGTAATACTTGCTACAGGTGGAGCTACACTGCTGTTCAGACCGAGGAGCGTTGGTGAGGCCGCTGGAAGAACATGGTATGCAATATTCGATACCGGAAGCGGTTATTACATGGGTATGAAAGCCGGTGCAATGCTGACACAGTTCGAGCACAGATTCATACCGTTCAGATTCAAGGATGGATATGGACCAGTTGGAGCATGGTTCCTGTTCTTTAAGTGTAAGGCTAAGAACGCATTTGGTGAGGAGTACATAGTAACAAGAGCGAGTGAGCTTGAGAAGTACAAGCCATATGGAACCGCAGCACCCGTTCCAACACCGCTCAGGAATCATCAGGCACTGATGGAGATGGTGGAGGGAAGAGGACCGATATACATGATGACAAACGAAGCTATGGCTGAGCTGGCGGCAGGGGATCCTGCAAAGGCTAAGAAGATATATGAGGAGGCATTTGAGGATTTCCTTGACATGACGGTTTCACAGGCACTGCTGTGGGCTAGCCAGAACATCGATCCGCAGGAGAAGCCATCAGAGGCAAACTTGGCAGAGCCTTACATAATGGGATCACACAGTGGTGAAGCAGGATTCTGGGTATGTGGACCAAGCGATCTAATGCCAGAGGAATACAAGAAGTACTTCCCGCTTCACTATAACAGAATGACGACAGTAAAGGGACTGTTTGCAGTAGGAGATTGCGCTGGAGCAAATCCGCACAAGTTCTCGAGCGGATCGTTCACAGAAGGTAGAATTGCCGCTAAGGCTGCAATAAGGTACATCGTAGAGCAGAAGCCTGATCCAGAAATTGATGAGGCAAAGGTTGAGGAACTCAAGAAGAAGTGCTTTGCACCGATGGAAAGATACATGCAGTACAAGGACAAGACTACAGATGAGAACGTCAACCCGCACTTCTTCTTCCCATGGCAGGGACTTGTAAGGCTCCAGAAGATAATGGACGAATATGCAGCAGGTACGTCGACATTCTATAAGACAAACAAGGTCATGCTTGAAAGGGCACTCGAGTTGCTGCAGTTCCTCAAGGAGGACTGGGAGAACTACATCGCTGCAAGAGACCTACACGAGCTAATGAGAGCTTGGGAGCTCTGGCACAGAATATGGACAGCAGAAGCACATGTAAGATTCATGCTGTTCAGAGAGGAAACAAGATTCCCAGGTTACTACTACAGAACGGACTACCCAGAGCTCGACGATGAGAACTGGCATGTCTTCACACTTGGAAGATATGATCCAGAGAAGAACGAGTGGACCTTTGAGAAGGTACCAGTACTTCACATTGTAGAATACACACTATAAATCTTTATTTATTATTTTTATTCTATCTGTCCATTAAATAAGAATCTAGAATGCCAATTTCCCGTACATAGTTTCTCTGAATTTCTCTGCTGACATTCTGTAGTACTTTTCAGCTTCCCTATAATTCCCCATTTCCTTCTTTAAGTCACCGAAATGTTTCAAGGAAGTCGCGACGAATTGTGCAAAATTCTTATCCTTACTTTCAAGTTCTTTAAATATCTCAAGCGTTTCTCTTAACAGTTTTTCAGCTTCACCGTACCTCCTCCTAGCCTTGTAGAGCATTCCGAGGTTGCTTAATGTAATTGCTAGACCGAATTTTAGATGTTCTTTTTCGCTTATAAGCTTCCTATATATACTTTCAGCCCTTTTGAAGCAGTCTTCAGCCAGCTCGTATTCTCCGACCTTTCTGTATATCTCTCCGGCATTTATTAAGCATTCAGCCAGTTTTTCTTCATCTCCAAGCCTTTCTCTGATCTCAATGGCCTTTTGAATTATAAATAAGGCTTCTTTATGTCTCTTTTCGCTGTAGTAAAGTAAAGCTAAATCATTTTCAACTTCGGCTAGTTCCTCCAAATCAGCTATTTTCTCTGCGATTTTTTCGGCTTCAAGGTAAAACATTTCGGCTCTATCTCTCATATTCATGATTATAAGTGATCTTGCCCCGATTCTCAAAAACTTCGGAATTAAATAGTACAGTCCCAGTTCTTTACTCAATTTTACTACATTTACCGATGAAACTAAACATGAAACAACTGATTCTCTATCGGTTTCTTTAGATAAGTACATCGAATTATATGAAAGATATGAAAGTGTTACTATCGCTCTCCAAATACCATCAAGCTCCTTTATCTCTTGGGGATTTTTAAATATATTATCTATTACTTTCTTCACATTTTCTGGCGCATTTTTCTTTATTAGCTCCAGAGCTTCCAGAGGTTTATTATCCTTTATAAGCTTTCCAACTTCTTCAATTAGTTTCATAAAAAGCGTTTCTAAACTGATTACTTAAAGCTTTCGATAAGAAGAAACTTATCTGTCTGTTTGGCATGAATATTATCCTAGATGGAGCTTTCTCAAATTATATCATATTCAGCAGAATACGAATTATTCATCTTATAAAATAATGCAAAAAAAAACTCTAGCTTTTTGCAAGTGTTTTAAAAGATGAAAATTGAAATAATTTAGGTATGCCTAAAATTATTCTTTATGTATACTTTATGAATTATAATAATTATGTGATGTACATGGCGAATGGTCACATGTGTATATAATGAAGCATACTTCCAGAGATCTATAAGATTTGGATTTCCTGTTGCAAGGTCAGAAGTGTTTGACATTAGAATATCAATCGTCGTTTTTTATCTTGAGAAAAAGAGTCTGTATAAAAGTGCATTTCAATTTAAAATTCAATGCGATGAATTTTTTCGAATATGAGATCGATTATAGTGATTTAAAGAGATCCATTTTGACAACTCGTGTTTTCAGTTGCAATAGAGTTTAGGAAGGATCTGCCGAATAATCTGACAAAACATTTAAAAAACCTAGAAAACAGACTAATGCTATGAAAATAAAAATCGACTGTCCTGTATGTGCCGACGGAAAGAAGCACGATGCGGAGGTTTTGAAAGTTAGGAAAGGAAAATTTGTTAGAGGGAGATCCGAATTCAATGTGACGATTATGATTGTCAGATGTCTCGACTGCAATACGGTTGGACTCTATAAAAAGGTCGACGATTTGGGCATGGAAAACTATGAATTTCCGTATGAAGGAGATATAGACTGATCAGCACATAACCGGATTGTTAATAGATAAATAATGTCCAATAGCATCATGTGCATGCATATCGTATGTGGAAAAGAAATCGGACGGGCTAATACGCGTTATCTCTGGAGATATAACCATGGAATCTACAGACTGAAGGATCTTTGAGTTCAGAAAGGAATATAAAACCATGAATATTTGATTCAAAGGATTTCACATGTATATGTTATTAAATTAATATTGTAACTTTTTCTTTATGTTTCCTTTTGCCGATTCTCCTCGATACTTTTTTTTGATCATGGCGAAAAGAAACAAATAAATAGAAATCCTTTTAAACTTTATATAAGAGTCCCCAATACTTATGAATTAAGAGAGGGGTAGATATGGAAGTGGACATCTTGGTCATAGGTGGTGGAATTTCTGGTATAACTGCTGCAGTCGAAGCAGCGGAAACAGGATACAACGTTCTAATTATCGAAAAAAACCCTTATATAGGTGGTAGGGTCGTTCAGCTTACGAAGTATTTCCCAAAGATGTGTCCCCCGTACTGCGGGCTTGAGATATTTCTCAAAAGACTAAAGAACTGCAAAAATCTTAAAGTGATGACGATGGCTGAAGCAAAGAAGATCGAGGGAGTTCCTGGAGATTTCAAGGTTACGGTAGAGATAAAACCGAGATATGTAAATGAAAACTGTACGGCCTGTGGTGAATGTGAAAAAGTTTGCCCAATTGAAAGACCTAACGATTTCAACTTCGGAATGGACAAGACAAAGGCAATATACCTACCGCACGATATGGCCTATCCGCCCTATTACGTAATCGATGACGGCGTTTGCAACAAGTGCGGAGAATGCGTCAAGGCCTGTAAGTACAATGCCATAAATCTTGATGAACAAAAACAGGAGATTACGATAAATGCTAAGGCAATAATTGTTGCTACCGGATTCAATCCGTACGATGCTAGAAAACTTGACATGCTCGGATTTGGAAAGCATCCTGATATCCTGACGAACATGATGTTCGAGAGGCTTGCATCACCGAATGGGCCGACAAAGGGTAAAATAGTTAAATCTGATGGAACAGAACCGAAAACAATTGCTTTTGTTCAATGTGCGGGATCGAGGGATGAAAATCACCTACCTTACTGCTCCATGATATGTTGCTTGGCATCAATGAAACACGCCTTACTTGTAAGGGAGCAGATTCCGGATTCAAAGGTTTACATATTCTACATAGATATCAGAGCGTATGGAAGATACGAGGACTTCTTCCAGAGGGTTCAGAAGGATGAGAATATAGCGTTTATAAAGGGTAAGGTTGCAAAGGTTGAATCTAGAAACGGTAAACTGGTTGTTATGGCTGAGGATGTTGAAAGCGGTAGGAGGGTTAGCCAGGAGGTTGACATGGTAGTACTTGCGGTAGGTATGCAGCCTTCAACTGCCGTGAATAAAATAGAAGGACTTGAATACGACGATTACGGATTTGTAATTGAAAAGGAGGGGATAATACCGTGTGGTGTGGCAAGAATGCCGGCAGATGTTGCATCGAGTAATAGAGATGCTACTGGTGCTGTTTTAAAGGCAATACAGGTTGTTAGGGGGTGATCTGGATTGGAAAAGAAGATAGGAGTTTATATCTGTAAGGGTTGTGATATTGGTAAACTTGACATCGAAAAGATAAAGAGTGGTGTTGAAAGCGAGTTTAAGGTTCCAGTAAAAATTCACGATGCCCTGTGTAGTAAAGAGGGTGTTGAAATAATTAAAAAGGATATAGAAAGCAACGGAATCAATACTGTTGTAATATGTGCATGTTCTCCAAGAGTTAAGGAGGATGTATTCGATTTTGGAGAGAATGTAATTGTTGAAAGGGTAAATCTGAGGGAAGGTGTCGTCTGGTCACACGACGTAGATGAGGATGCACAAATGATGGCAGAAGACTATGTAAAAATGGGAGTCGTGAAGGCTCAGAAAACGGAAATTCCCGAACCGTACATTGAAAAGACAAGTAAGGACGTACTCGTTGTAGGTGGAGGTATTACGGGATTAACAGCCGCTAGTGAAATAGCAAAGGCTGGATACAACGTTTACCTTGTTGAAAAAGAACCTGAGCTTGGAGGATGGGTCAGAAAGTTCTATAAGATTTTGCCTGGGAAGTATCCGTATAGAGAGCTTGTTGATGCATCTGAGTACCTACAGCAGAAGATAAAGGAGGTTGAAGAGAACGAAAGGATAAAGATATACACTTCAACGAAGGTTAAATCCATATCGGGTCAGCCAGGACTTTTCAATGTCCTAGTTGAAAGAAATGGAAAAGAAGAACAGTTCAAGGTTGGAGCAATAGTCCTTGCAACGGGCTGGAAGCCATATGATGCAAGTAAGCTTAGTGATCTTGGATACGGTCTCCCCGGTGTAGTAACAAACATAGAATTCGAAGAAATGATAAAAGGAGGAAAACTGGAGGTAAACGGAAGGCCTGTGAAAAATGTTGCATTTATACTCTGTGCGGGTCAGAGAACGCCTGAGCACATTCCGTATTGTTCGTTTATCTGCTGTCTGACATCGTTAAAGCAGGCGTTGTATCTTAGGGAAATAAACAGGGATTCTAATGCCTTCATATTCTACAAGGATATAAGAGCTATCGGAATATACGAAGACTTCTACAAACAGGCACAGCAGGATGAGGGGATATTCCTGACGAAGGCTGAGGTAAAGAGCGTAAGCCAGAACCCGGACGGAACTCTAAGGGTTGAGGTTACGAATACTCTATTGGGAGAAGACATAACAGTAAATGTAGACATGGTTGTACTGGCGATAGGTATGCTTTCATCTCTCTACGGATTGTATACAGTTAAGGAGGAGTATCCTGAAGAGGAAGAGGTTATATATAAGCACATAAGACCTGTCCCAGTTCCAAAGGATGTCCTCGAGCAAATAAAGGGAAAGGAACAGATATTGAACCTGCAGTACAGACAGGGTCCAGAACTCCCAACCCTTATGTACGGTATGCCAGATTCACACTACATCTGCTTCCCGTATGAGAGTAGGAGAACTGGAATCTACCCGGCTGGATGCATAAGGGCACCGATGACGATAAGGGACTGTGAGATAGATGCAAGAGGAGCAGCGTTAAAGGCAATACAGACGGTAGAGCTTGTAGCAGAGGGAAAGAGCATATTTCCGAGGACTGGAGATATCGACTATCCTCAGTTCTTCCTGCAGAGGTGTACACAGTGTAAGAGGTGTACCGAGGAATGTCCGTTTGGTGCTCTGGATGAGGATGAAAAGGGAACACCACAGCCAAATCCGCTCAGATGCAGAAGATGCGGAATATGCTTCGGTGCATGTCCTGAAAAGATAATATCGTTTAAGCAGTATTCAATAGACATGGTGTCATCTATGCTTAAGGCAATATCCGTCCCAGAGGGAGGAGATAAGCCCAGAATTGTTGTGTTTGCATGTGAGAACGATGCCTATCCGGCAATAGACATGGCAGCAAGAAATGGACTTAAGTTCAATCCGTTTGTAAGGATAATTCCAGTCAGATGTCTGGGTTCCGTCAACGTCGTATTTGTAGCTGATGCTCTTTCCAGAGGAATCGACGGAATACTCATGCTCGGATGCAAATTCGGTGAGGACTACCAGTGCCATTACATAAGAGGAAGCGAATTAGCTGACAGGAGAATGGAAAACGTAAGAGAAACCTTGCAGAGATTATTCCTAGAACCAGAAAGAGTTAAACTCGTTCAGGTGGAGATCTCGGACTGGCCAAAGATACCCGAGATACTTGATCAGTTCGTAGAGGAGATCAAGAAGATCGGACCCAATCCGTATAAGGGATTCTAAATCCTTTTTTATTTTAGGAGGTGATGCTGTGGAAGTAGATGTTAAGTTCGCAAGAGATATAATAAAATTGGGTGGAAAGACGCTTAGACTGTGCATGCAATGTGCGAACTGCAGTGTTGTATGCCCGCTAAGTCCCGATGAGAACCCGTTTCCGAGAAAGGAGATGATATGGGCGCAGTGGGGTCTTAAGGAGAGGCTTATAAGAGATCCAGATATATTCCTATGTTACAACTGTGCAGATTGTTCGAAATACTGTCCGAGGGATGCTAGACCGGGTGAGGTCTTAAATGCGATAAGAGCTAGAGTAATCGCTGAATTTGCATGGCCGAAGTTCATAGGCAGAATACTGAATAGACTCTGGTCCTTACCGATATTCCTCGTGATTCCCGCGATAATTATAGGTGCACTGATATACGGATTAAAATTGACGATTCCAGCGAGTGGAGAGATAGTATATTCAAAGTTCATACCGATTGAATACGTTGAGATTCCGGCATTCATACTGGGCGGCTGGGCCCTGTTCATTGGTTTAATAGGAATGTGGAGGTACTGGAATGCTTTAACTTACGGAGGAGGAAAACAGATAGTTATAATTCCCAAAGAAGGGGCTGAATTTGAAGTCAAAGGAGGTATATCGTTCTGGGACTCGTTCTTCTATGCACTGAGAGATATACTGTTCCATAACTGGTTCAAGATATGTGAGGCTAATCTGCCAAGATTCCCAGCTCACTTCCTGATATTCTATGGATTCCTTGGACTCGGACTTGTGGCGGGAATAGATGTCGTGGGTATATACGTATTCGGATTAGAGCACCTACCATGGCCATGGGAAGCTCAGGGCGGAATAATGGGTATGTTCGGACTGGCTAAGGCGCTAGGTATTCTGAGCGGAATCGCACTTGTTGCAGGAACGGTAATTGCCATATTGAACAGGATATTTAACAGGACTGCGAGGAGTACGGGAAGCTATCATGACTGGTTCTTCTTGGTAGTACTGCTTCTAGTTGGCGTAACAGGGTTCATAGCAACAACTTTAAGACTGTATGGAAGTATATCGGCATACTACGCATATATAGTGCATCTGTACTTCGTGTTCATGCTACTAGTCTACGCGCCGTACTCAAAATTCGCACATCTTCTCTACAGAACTGTTGCAATGACGTATGCTAGAGCGATTGGAAGAATGCCCAAGGAGGTTCCATGGGGATTCTGGGAGAGACTATAAGAATAACCTATTTTTTATTTTATTTAATAAAATTTTAAAATTCGATTGGCAATTCTCCAGCTTGATTGAAGAGTACTTATACTATCCAATAGATTTAAAATAGAATTGTTCAACTAATCAAATTAATTGATCAGATCTCAAAAACCTGGATATATCTCCTCCTTTGCGTGAACAATTATTCCGTTGCTTGTTATCTCGAATGGATGTATCTTCTTACTGTGATTTGTTCCCCTCATCTTTATAATTTCTAAGCTCCTAACTCTGACATTCTCTGCCCTTGTGTAATATAGAACTATCGTACCCTCCGTGACGAAGTTTTCGACGCCAAACCTCGAATATGCATGCTCTCCCTCAACTATTTCGCATGTTAAAATCGATGTTAGTCCGAGTACTTCCATAGTTGTTGATATTTTTAATAGCTCAACTCTGAACTTCGAGATATCGTTGATTGCAAATCCAATAGATGTCGTTGAGTCCAGAACAGCTCTTCTGGCACCGATTTCATCCTGTATATTTATTATCTGATCGAGTAATGAGCGAGTGTCGAATGGTCTTATGTCCACGTACTTCTCATCACTGGGCAAACCTATTTTTGTCGAAGTGGCATCGACTATTGCAAGCATGTTTTCATCCTCAAGTCTTTCGAGTTCCCATCCAAAAGACCATGCGTGCTCTCTTATGTGCTGAGGTCTTTCTTCTGTTGCTATGAATATTCCCGGTTCCTTAAACTTTAATGCTCCTTCAACTAAGAACTGTAAGGCGAATATGGTCTTTCCACTTCCAGATACACCGGACAGGAGATAACTCCTATCCCTTATCAATCCTCCTTCGCACAGCTCGTCAAATCCCGGGATCCCTGTTTGACATCTCTCTAGTTTCATCATAGTGATAATAGTCCTTAGAATTAATAAATCATTCGATCAAGGGATTCTCATCTCATAATGGGATCCTTCTATTTTTACAGAAACATTTTTATGAGTAAAAAACTCCTTCGATAATATATTGGTTTAAAAACTCTAAGCATCATTATTCGCACAATTCATGCTATCTTATCAATACATTCTCGAATTTTTCATACATCAGAGGACTTAAAAATATATTAGATTATAATATATACAAATAAATTCTATAAAATTATTTACACATGTCTTCAAATATGCATGAGATGGAGTATACATTGATGGAGGATTGTTTATATGCCAGAGAGTACACGTGGTTGTCCGTGCATTATCAACTATAGATATTTTAGAAGCTTGCACGGGCTTCTCCCTTAGTGCTTCATGAATCAGCACTTCACATAGAGCTAAATTGGCTGGCACCACGTAACCAGCCTTAAATGTAACGCCGTCTTATGAGCTGATGGCCCCTCTAAATTGAAAAGGTATTTAAAAATTTGCATAGCTCCTTAAATATCTCTAATTCTAATCTGTGAATAGTCCAAAAAATTATCTAAAATTTCTCATATACATGTTTAAGATAAAAAACTACGATACCATTTGAGATCGACTAATCCTGTAGCACATTAATAAAAAAATAAAAATATATATTTCTCATATTTTAAAAACCCTAAACTTTAAATTGTCTGGAAATTATGTAGGGTTATGGTGGAGAAAATAACCGTTAGCGTTATTAAAGCAGATGTTGGAAGCGTTGCTGGGCATAGTGTGGTTCCAGAGGAGATAAAAGTAGTTGCAGAAAGGAATCTTAAGAGTGCAAGGGATGAAGGGCTTATAATCGATTTCAGAATAATGAATGCAGGAGACGATCTAGAGCTTATAATGACTCATAGAAAAGGTGTTGACAGTGAAGAAATACACGGTCTGGCTTGGGATACTTTTGAAAAGTGTGCAAAAAAAGCCAAGGAATTAAAGCTATATGGTGCCGGACAGGATCTGCTTGCCGATGCATTTTCTGGTAATATAAGAGGACTAGGTCCAGGAGTTGCCGAAATGGAATTTACGGAAAGGCCGGCGGAACCGATAATAGTCTTCATGATGGATAAAACAGAACCGGGTGCATTTAACCTTCCCATATTCAAAATATTTGCGGATCCGTTTAACACTGCTGGACTTGTCATCGATCCTTCGATGCATATGGGATTCAGATTTGAGGTTTGGGATATAATGGAGCATAAAAGGGTTATAATGTCTACTCCAGAAGAGATGTACGATCTACTGGCACTAATAGGTGCTAAGAGCAGGTATGTCATAAAAAGGGTATATCCGAAGGAAGGCGGTAAGTTACCTCCAGAAGAGCCAGTGGCCGTGATAAGTACCGAGAAGCTTTATCAAATAGCAGGGGAGTATGTTGGAAAGGACGATCCTGTTGCGATTGTAAGAGCGCAGTCGGGATTACCTGCTGTCGGAGAAATACTTGAGGCATTCGCATTTCCGCATCTGGTAAGCGGATGGATGAGGGGAAGTCACAACGGTCCGATACTCCCTGTTCCGTTCAGATACAGTAAGTGTACGAGATTTGACGGTCCACCGAGATGCATAGGTGCTGGTTTTCAGCTTAACAATGGAATGTTAATAGGTCCTGTTGATGTCTTCGACGATCCTGCATTTGAATACACGAGAATGAGGGCAATGGAGATATGTGATTATATAAGAAGACATGGACCCTTCGAACCCCACAGATTACCGAGAGAGGAGATGGAGTATACGACGCTGCCAAAGGTTCTTGAGAAGCTCAAGGATAGGTTTGAAGAGGTTTAAACGTTCATGGAGGATAAAGTACTGAAGATCTTTTTGGAGGTCAGAGAAAAATTTGATGAGATAAAGGATAAGGTGTCCCTGATTAAAACATATCCACAATTACATATTTTTTCTCCCGGAATTGCCATGAAGATTGAGGAATTCAGAGAAGTACTTGGATTTGATCCCGAATTTTTGTATAAAAGTGATGAAAACGTATACGGTATATCGGTTGTGTATACCGTTGACGATGAAGTTACAAAGGGCATAATCGCGCACGAATTCGCCGAGCTTATCGCAAGGGAGAGAGGTATATACGATCACGAGAAAGTGGATGAGATCTGTATAGAAAGGGGATTTGGAAGGGAGCTCCTGATGGCATTAAAAAGTGTTCTGGCCGGAAGGGTTGAAAGAATGTTCATCGATATCGGAGATTTGGAGAGAAGAATAAAAAGATTGGAGGAAGCTCTTAAGATATCTTAGGAAACAGATATATACAGTTCATTAAAATTTTTTCTGTGAAGGAAATAATAATGAAGTACATAGTGCAAAATGCCGTAAAATACGGAAAACCCAGTGAAAAGGCCGTAATAGGAAAGGTTATAGCAGAGAACCCAGAGCTGAAGAGTAAGATAAAAGATGTAATTCAAACTGTAAGGGATTGCATAAGGGAATTCGAATCTCTGAGTAACGAGGAAAGAAAGAGACTTATTGAGATTTACTATGTAAAACCTGAAAAGAAGGAGAGAGAAATAAAACTACCGCCCTTAGAGGGTGCTGAGAAGGGTAAAGTTGTCATGAGGTTTGCGCCAAATCCGAACGGGCCTGCAACACTGGGTTCGGCCAGAGGTATCGTGATAAACAGTGAATACTGCAAGATCTACGATGGTAAATTCATACTTAGATTTGATGACACTGATCCGAGAACTAAAAGGCCTATGATCGAGGCTTACGAATGGTACATTGAGGATTGCGAATGGCTCGATGCCAAGCCGGATGAGGTAATATACGCTTCAAAGAGGATTCCAACGTATTACAAATACTGTGAAGAATTACTTGAGACGGGAAAGGCCTATCCTTGCTTTTGTTCAAAGGACGAATTTAAAAAGTACAGAGAAAATGGTGTAAACTGTCCTCATCGTAATACTTCAATAGAACAAGCTCTTGAAGTCTGGGAGAGAATGCTGGAAGGCGAGTATGAGGAGGGGCAGGTTGTAATAAGGATAAAAACCGATATGAAGCATAAGGATCCTGCAATAAGGGATTGGGTTGCTTTTAGAATTATATATGAAGAGCATCCCTTGGTCGGCGATAAATTCCATGTATGGCCAACATTGGACTTCGAATCGGCAATAGAGGATCATTTACTTGGAATAACACATATAATAAGGGGAAAGGATCTTAGGGATTCAGAGCTCAGACAGAGGTACATCTATCGGTATTTCGGATGGGAATACCCCATAACAAAGCATTGGGGGAGGATAAGCATATATGAATTTGGAAAGCTTTCAACCAGTGAGTTAAAGGAGGAGATAAAACTTGGAAAGTATAAGGACTGGAATGATCATAGACTTCCGACATTAAGAGCTTTAAGAAGAAGAGGTTTCAGACCAGAGGCTATAAGAAGGTTCTTTATATCTTTAGGTATCGGAGAAAATGATTTATCTATAAGTATAAAAAATCTGTATGCCGAAAACAGAAAAATAGTTGATCAGATGGCAAATAGGTATTTCTTTGTATGTGATCCAGTTAAAATAAAAATAGATGGAATTTGCAAAAGAATTTCTGTTAAAATACCATTAAACCCGAGAAAAGATGATTACAGAGTTCTAAACGGTGCCGATACTGTTTATATATCAAGAGATGACTTCGAAAGGTTAAGAGAAGGTGATGTAATAAGACTTAAGGACTTCTGCAATATAAGGCTTAAGGATAAGGACAGAAAAATCTTTGAATTTGAAGGATTTGAACTTAAAGATGCAAAAAAAGGTAGGAATATAATTCACTGGTTATCGGATGAAGATTCTGTCAAATGTTATATTTACGGAATTGAAAGGGATTACGAGGGGTTGGCGGAAAGAAATGCATTAAACGATATAGGCAATGTCGTTCAGTTTGAAAGATTTGCTTTTTGCAGGCTCGAGTCATTCAAAAACGATGAACTCATAGCAGTCTACACACATCCCTGATATCATCATGCGTTCAGGAATTTTAGCAGTGAAATCTCCCATCCGCTCAGAGACGGACAGATCGTGCAGCCAAGTCTGTAGAATCCCTTATAGTAAAGGGGATGAAGCTTTAATCCGTTCATCAGTACGTAAAGCTGAACCATACCGGCACTCCAGTACTTTATCGGGAAAAGCTCTGTTCTTATCCTCCTCAGTATCTCAGGTCTATATCTTCTAATTCTGCTCTCAGCTTCTCTATCACCAACTATTAGTGTGTCAGTCGCAATTTTCTTCAAACCCTCCATTTTTATCCTTGTACACCATCTGTTATCGTGTGTGGGAAATCCGTATTTCCTAACGTCAAATTCGACTGTTTCCTTAATGAGTTCAACGTTTAGTTTATCGCAGACGTATTCAACGTAATCCTCTGTATGGGGCATTTCGTAATCCTTAACCCTTACGTACAGAGCCTTCACATTTCCCAGTGCTTTTTTTGCAATTATTAGAGCAGCAGTACTGTCTTTTCCACCGCTAAAAGGTACGCCAGCAGAACCTTTAGCATTCTCTCTGATAAAGCTGATGGATATCTCTTCTAGTTTCTTCAACCATTTCCTATTTCTGGCGATCATTTCATCTATATCGATCCTTTTAGGTTTAAAGCTCTTATGAAACTTTACAGAAGGTTCTTCTCCTATTTTCTTACTTATAATCGCCTTTAGCTCAGGGCAGTATATCCATTCTTCGTTGTACATCTTCCTTATAACAAGGTTTCCCTCTTCGACATCTATCCCGAAAATCCTTCTTGTATTTTCAACGAAATTCCTTCCTATTATGAAATAGGCATCGTAATCAGGATCAACGTCGATTCCTATATGATCCCTGTTGCTAAAAATGAAGACATCGTCGAATTTAAATCCAAGTCTTATCCTAGCCTTTGCAAGCTCGAACATAGATCTTATCTCCTCAATTCTCGTGTTTCTAACCGCCTTCTTACTCAAAATGACAATCTGGTATATCGGTGTCATCTTGGAAATCTCCTCTTCTATTTCATCTGCCAATTCAATTTCATCCCTTCCAAAGAAAAATATCGGTATCTTATCTTTAAGCTGAGATAGATCAAAATCCTTAAAGCTCCTTATACCTCCTAGGCTCATAATCTCGCAATCCAGCGCATGTCTTAATGCCTTGGCATCCTTTCTTGCTCTGGCAACAGCTACTATCATCTTTCCAGAATGCTGTATTTATATAAGATTTCGCAGGAGTGCTCGAGATAGCACGCCTTGTTAAAGGCCTCATGTATGCTTTTTCCTGCTGAGTATATTCCATGTCCCCTGACGACTACGATCCCGTACCTTTTAATTCTATCAGCTATCTTTTCCGCCAATTCATCGCTTCCAAATTCTCCCTCGACAACTTCAACTTTTTTTAAGAATATCCTACCCTCAAGATCTATCGGCTTTATCTCATCGTTTATGAATGATAGTATAACGTTGTAGATTCCGTGACAGTGAAGAATTGCCCTGTAGTCAGTATTCATATATACGGCCTTATGGACATTTAGATCGCTGGAAGCCCTTTCAGAATTCTCGTTGATCCTAAGCACAACGAAATCCTTCGGCGTAAGCTCATCCAGTATGGCACCTGTTTTCGTAATCACTATTAGATCTTTAATCCTGTAGCTCATGTTCCCACTAGCTCCATCTATAAGCCTGTATACTGCCAGTTTTTTCCCCACTTTAATCATATCATTTATTACATCAAGCATACATCAATCAAATATTAAGAAGTCTTTAACCTTATCCCTCACCTTAACGACATCTCCTATGACTATTACAGCCGGGGGCTTAACGTTCGAATCCTTAGCAACCCTGACAACATTTTCCAAATCCGAAACTATAACCCTCTGCTCCTTTGTGCAACCCCTCTCAATTATTGCAACAGGTGTCCTCGGATCCTTACCGTGCTCTATGAGATTTTTTACATTTCTCTCAAGGTTAGATAAGCCCATCAGAATAACTATGGTCGCATTCAGATCTGCAAGGGCTGACCATTTAAGCCTTTCTTTTGCCTCTCTTCCGGTTATAAAAACGACAGCAGGATCGAAATCCCTATGGGTAATAGGAATACCGGCATATGCGGGAACAGCTATTGCCGACGTAATTCCGGGGACGACTTCAAATGGAATTCTGTTTTCCGCTAGAAATTCTATCTCTTCTCCTCCTCTACCAAATACAAATGGATCTCCACCTTTTAATCTAACAACCTTTTTACCATTTCTAGCAAGCTCCACAAGCAATCTGTTTATCTCGTCCTGTCTCCTCTTATGTCTTCCTGATCTTTTTCCGACATCGATTAAATCTGCATTCAGCGTCTTCAGGAAATCCTTTATCTCATCACCTATCAATTCGTCATATAATATTACATCGGCCTCCTTTAAAACCTTGATAGCTTTAAGTGTTAGGAGATCAAGACTACCAGGCCCTGCTCCGACTATGTAAACCTTTCCCGTCATTTATCTTAAGATTCGTATCGTTAATATTTAACATCTTTGCAAAATTTTGAGAAAGACTAACCGTTCTCTCAGCCTTAATTAACAACATTCGTTTTACATGTCGACTGGCTGTAGAGTCTGCATCTAGGAAATTATCACAATTGACTTTATCGGGAATGTTTTTGAACTTCTTCTTTCAAGTCTCTAGCAATTTCCACAGCTTCTTCAATCGCTGTTCTTGGATTTAAAAACTCGTCGACTCTGTATTCTTTTCCATCCCTTATTATCTGGCAGAGCAATCTGATCCTTTTCCCCACGTGTTCGGCATAAATCCCGGCAGGTATAGCACATCCAAAACCGAGAACTCTCATAACAGCCCTCTCAATGCTTGCCTCCATCCACGTCCTTTTATCATTCATAAATTCTACGAGATCCTTATCCTCGCTTCTTGTCTGAACAGCTATAATCCCCTGATTTGCCGAAGGTACGAATTTTTCAATAGGAAGTCTCTGGTATCTTAAATTCAATCCCAGCCTGACAATTCCAGCTTCAGCCAGAACTATTGCATCGTACAGGCCGTTCATCAACTTCCTTATCCTCGTATCAACGTTACCCCTTATATTTCTAAATACGAGATCGGGACGGTATATACTCAGTTGAGACCTTCTTCTGAGGCTTGATGTGCCTATCACTGCATTTCTCTTAATTCTGTTAATATCCGTGCCATCTCTCGAAATGAATGCATCGTTGGGTGTGTCCCTTTCCAAAACGGCTGCCACTACAACACCTTCAAGCATAGAGCTTGGTATGTCCTTATAACTGTGCACGGCTACGTCTATTTCTCCTTTTACTAGTGCATTTTCAAGTGTTCTGACAAATACACCGCTTTTCTTAAATTCATAAAGCGGTTTATCCTTCATTATGTCTCCTGTGCTTTTTATTATCTTTACCTCTACTTCAAACCCCTCACTCTTCAGAATATCGACGACTTTCTTCGTCTGGGCCAGTGCGAGCTTGCTACCCCTAGTCCCAACTACGATTCTTTCAGACATCTTATAACGACCTCTATCGTTTTCTCGATATCATCTCTCGTATGCGCATAACTAACAAAGCAGGTTTCAAATTGAGATGGAGGGAAGAATATGCCGTTTTTTAGTAAACTCCAGTAAAACTTTAGATATCTTTCCCTGTCAAGCTTTAGAACATCAGAATAATTCTTAGGTCTCTCACCGAAATATATACAGAACATCGAAGCGATACTACCTATTGATACATCTCTCGGCATCTGTTCCTCTATGCCTCTTACAAGTTCCTCAGTTCTCTTGTTTACATACTTAAGCACGTCATTATCGATTATGAATCTAATCGTATTGTACCCGGCTATGAGACTCAATGGATTCCCGCTAAATGTTCCGGCCTGGTAAACCCTACCCGATGGTGAAAACTCTTCCATTATTTCCCTTTTACCTCCAACAACACCAATCGGTAGTCCTCCTCCCGCTATCTTCCCCAGAGTCGTTATATCCGCCTCAACTCCATAGTATTCCTGAGCTCCTCCCAATGCAAGTCTAAATCCTGTTATGACTTCATCGAATATCAATAGAACATCGTTTTCCTCGGTAATCTTTCTAACCTCCTTTAAATAACCGTTTTCCGGAAGTATTAATCCTGCGTTACCCATAACAGGCTCCATGATAACGCATGCAAGGTCATCCCTGTTCTTTTCAACAATTTCGTTAAACATCTCGATATCGTTAAATGGAACCTGCAGAGTATTTTTTACAAAATCCGCAGGTACTCCCAAAGAGTTCGGGATACCATGAGTTGTTGCACCGCTACCGGCCTTTATGAGAACACAGTCATGAGCACCGTGATAACTTCCCTCAATTTTCAGTATCTTATCCTTATTTGTGAAACCTCTTGCAAGTCTTATTGCCGACATCGTTGCCTCACATCCTGTGTTCACAAATCTAACCATTTCTATACTTTTATATAGTTTTATTATTAATTTTGCGTATTCTATTTCTATCTCTGTTGGCGTACCGTATAACCATCCTTTTTCAATCTGTTCTTCCAATGATCTCTTTATAACTGGATTCGAATGACCTAGTATGAGAGGACCATATGCTAGGCAGTAATCTATGTATTCATTTCCGTCGACATCGTATATCTTCGAGCCTCTTGCATATGATGTGTAGAATGGAAATGGTTTCACAGCCCTCACCGGACTACTCACGCCTCCCGGCATAAGTTTAACAGCCTGTTCGTAAAGATTTTTTGACATACTAAATTCCATGCTTTATGTTCTTCAAATTGTAAATTAAGTTTTATCATCGATTAATCACGATGGGATGTTTTTTCGATTTTTTAAATTAGGAAAAACCCAAGGGAAACAGAGGATGTTTAAACATCTAGTTACCCTTCTTCTTCCCCGAAAGATAAGGAAGGAAGAAGTAATAATGTTATTTATCGCATTAAGGAGAGCAGAAATTTTCAAATCTCACAATAGTCTTTTAACCGGTGGAATACTTTCTGCTCGTTTCATGGTATGAAGAAATATCTAAAAATGCTCTTAGAAGTCGTATGCGACTTAAGCTTTTTTATGCAAAAGCGGCGTTGAGTTAAACTCTGATCTTTAGTGTTACGACCTCGAACGGATTCATCCTAACGTATATCTTGTTACCATCCACTTTTATATCCTTATCGAACTCATTGTCTTTTTCTTCGATCATATTCACGACTTCGGCATGCTTTATCTCCTTGAAGAACGTTATGGTTGCATTTGTTTCCTTTCCTTCCGCTTCATAAAATCTTATTATTATTCCATCGTTGTCTTCCGATCTCTTTAGAGCTGTCAATATTACGTTATCGGGTTCTATACTCAAAAACGATCTGCTCATCCTATATTTTCTTGCCCTTGGCAGCTGAAGGGCTATTAAATCATAGTTGAACTCATAACCGTGCTTATAAGACTTTGCAGATCTCCAATCACCTTCATGCGGATGTACGGCATAGCTAAAGACATATTTCTTAAGCTCTCTTGCATCCGGAACAGGAATAGCCGGGCCTGCACTTCCATCTGATAGCATGTCGACGGATCTAAGAAGCGTTATGTATATATCCCCATTTCTCACCTCGTTTTCGGGGTTTCCTCTATTTATAACAGTTAATCCCTTTTCTCCATCGCTGTAATCTATCCATCTAAGGCTGGGAAAAACTCCAGAAGGTTTTTCAACCCAATCCTTTGGTTTAAAGTAATACTGATTGGTCTTTCTCGTAATTGCACCGAACTGAGTTTCACAGACGTATTCCGGTACTCTTATATCGGTTCTGAACCTCACCCTCAACCTTATCCTCGGATGCCTATTATCAACCACCGTTATGAAATCTATTCTCGGTAAATCCCTGTAAACTACTATCTTCTTTCTAAAGCTTACGTATCTATGCCTCCAGATCATAGGTCTTAATTTATCTATAAGCCTGTAAGGCCATCTCAGCGAATAGTAATCCGTTTCTATGTTTATGACTCTTCTTAAAGGCGATTTTTCTATCCAGAAGCTTTTAACCCTGAAGGATCCGTACCTTATTCCTTCTCCATTCTCGGTCTTAATTGGTGTCTTTAACTCCTCTTTGTGGTAGTACAGGTCACCTATCTCACTCTCTATAACTATCTCGTTCCCTCTGAATATCTTCTTACCGTTCTTAACGACTTCGATCAATCCGCTTTCGGGCGAGAAGCTGACGTTAAAGAACCTGTTTTCTATCGTGTTTCCGATAATTCTTATAAAGTTCTTAGTCTTCTTTTTCGGCTTTCTCTCTATAATCTTGTAAACCTTGTACCCAAGTGCAGGGACGTTTGCAACAAATCCTATTCTCGCGTAGCTCAGAGATTCATCCTCATACCTTCTAAACCTTATAACTTCAACATCAATCTCTTCCTCACCGCTCTTCAGCCCCTCAATTTTGTATACCTGACCCTCATCGAAGTTCAAGTCAACTTCAACCCAGTTTGATACATCCCAAGATAAAGGATTGAAGACGACTATATCGCCGTAATCCTCTCCATCCGAATCTAGTTCTATGATCGATTTTAAAACTCTGGGGGTCAGGTATGAGAGTTTTGTGTTTAAAAATCCTATAAAGTGCTTTGCTTCCTCGTATCCAGCGTCCATACCAGTTCCGGGAACTACGTCGTGAAATGCCAAAAAAAGAACCTTCTTCCAGCAATCCTTTATTTCCTCGCTGTGATCTTCACCTCCAAGTATTCCGTTTATAGTCGCGAATCTCTCAAAGCTTATAAGCCAGTTTTCAAACTTCCTGAGATTCTTCTTAATCCATATTCTGCTCGATGCCGTATCCGGGAATATCTCCGAATACTTTCCGCAGTACATCTCTCCCTTTCTTACAGGTAATCTATCGGCTATCTTTTCTATTTCCTTAAAGAATTCTGATGGTGTCGCTATTTTCATTATCGAGTCATGCGTTGTGTTCCAGTTTTTAACCACTTCTGAAGTCTCTTCCTGCGGCATCGTTACACCGCTACCTGAGGGCATTAATATATGATTTGAAGCGGCGAGTCTCTTCAACTTAACATAGCTCTCTTCAAGTTTGTTTAGATTCAATCCCGCCCTGTAACCGAGTGGCATGAAGTGCGCGATTATCTTCGTTCCGTCAAGTCCTTCCCATATGAACTCGGATGGTTTGTTCTCTGGGCATCCCCTTCTGAATGCAACGTATTTATACCCGCATTTCCTGTATATCTGCGGAAGCTGTGCGTTGAGTCCGAAGCTATCAGCCTGCCACATAACCTCCACGTTTACCCCGAATTTCTCCTTAATCCATCTCTTTCCGACGAGTATCTCTCTGATGAGCGTCTCTTCTTGCGGGAGCATAGTATCTGCCATTAGATATTCTCCATCGGCTATCTCTATCCTACCCTTTTTCACAAACTCAACTATCTTTTTAAATAGCTCGGGATATCTCCTCTCAACCTCCTCAAGCAAGTAAACCTGTTCCAGAAGGAATTTGTAATCATCCGTCTTTTCAAGCATATCTACAACCTTTTTCAAAATCAAATCTATATTTATGTAAAAATAGTCTTCTTTTGTAAATATCCAGATCGCATCATAATGTGTATGCGGGACGAGGTATATGATGTTCATACTCTCCTCATCCATACAATCACCTCAAAGCGCAGGGCTGAAAAACTTTTGGCATGATAATTTTTAAATCTTTTGTTGAAATTATAGAAATACTTTTGAATAATCTTTTCGCGATTTGATCAGGTGTGACTGCTGCTCAGTACGAATTTCTCTATGACCTCAGACCATCCATCCGTTGCTATACCATCGGCCTTATATACGTTTTTCAGATCAAGATCAACCCATTTACCATCGGGATTCTTAACAAGAGCAGGTATGTCAACGGATTTGAGAAGGGGTTCATCTGTATAAGAATTACCGATTCCTACCGTTATGACATCGCCGTATATCTCCCTGTACATTTCAGTCAGAATTCTCACAGCTTTACCCTTATCGGCTTCCTTCCCGTACACGTGTATGAACCTGCCACCTATCAGAACGTTGAAATGCTTTTTTAATTCCTCTATCGCCTCCTTATCAGCTTTAACAACGGTTTCACTAAATTCTCTGGCTTTCGCAAGTCTTGCAGAATTTAAGTCAAGCCCCGTTACCTCCGCAACTTCTTCATCGCTCATGAAGTAATAGCTCTTTATATCATATCTCTTACGAAGCTCCTTTATCTTTTCAACTATCACCTCATACCTTACACCCAGTATCAAAACTTCGTAATCGTCCACGACCTCACCCTTTCTCTTTCCGAAATAACCCTTTGGTATATAAATTGCGGATCCATCCTCAACTATAAACGGATCGTTTATCCCCATATCTCTCCTTATAACTTCCTGTTCTGCCCTTGTTTTTGCAGAGCAAAATATAACAGGTATTTTCAAATCTTTTAATTTTTTCAATACAGATTCCGCTCCTTTATAAGAATAGTTCTCATCCAGTAGAGTTCCGTCAAGATCTGTGAATATTACGTACATATATACCGGATTTAATCAAACCTTATAAGCGTTTCTGAATAATCCTCGAGAACTCTTATGAACTTGTTCATGTCTATACATTCCAGAGGAGGCATGATTATGTTCTTCTTAACCTCGTTTCTCCTCCTTATAACGTCGTTGCTCTTTAATTCCTCAATTATCTTTAACCTTATATCCTCGTTCGATAGTCTGCTGTGGTATATAGTTGATAGAGATTCCAAAAGCATCTCCTTTATGTGTTCCTCCCCCCTCTCCTCATGAACGTGTGGATTTAACGTTTCAACCTGATATATCTCTATTCCAGAACTTACAGCCTCTCTGTACTTTGTTTCACCTTTCCAGAATTCCTCAAATAGGTATATGAAGTGATAGGGCTCTATAGAGTATCCAGTTGAGTAAGCCATGACATCTGCGAGCTTTATCGACATTGCATGCTCTCCAGCATTCCCCGTTTTTATTATATGAGTTTCAAATCCCGTCTGGAATGACAGGAGCATATTCAGATACTTGTTTGTTATTTCGGAAACCCTACCCCACTTCTTGAAGTAAAGCCTTTCACCCATTACCTTCGGCTTGTATCTCCAGTGAAGTCTTATCATCGTATAAGGGGAATTTGAAATGCAAAATCCGCTTGCGTAAATCCTTATATACTCGTTTACAGAACATGGAATGTAGTTATCGGCATCTGTAAATCCTACGTATTCGCTTCCAAGTATTTTCGCAAGAAGCATACCAATTATCATACCCTCTCCCTTACCATCCCTAACGAGTCCATCCTTATCCAGTATCTTTTCGTATCCAACTTCCTTAAATGCCAGAGCAACCCCGGGATCCTTCTGATGAATTAAAATGGTTGGATGTCTTGTAACCTTGTAGAAGTTCGTTATAAGGTCGCACTCCATCCTGAATATATCCTTTTCCTCCCTTTGACTGTTCGAAACTATGACTATGTTGCAACCCTGCGGTATCGATTTCAGAACACCATCTAACAGATGCATTTTCTCATCCTTTACGGGAATTATAACGGTTAAACGGTAAAGCATGTCGTCGATTTCGTCTTTCGAAATACCCCTCAATAATGGGGTTTCAAACCTCTTTGACTCTAGCTTTAAAACTTTTTGAACCTCGTGAATCTTAATACATCCGAATATCTCTGTATGTTTCGGCAATTCAATAAGCATTGAAACGATTTTATCAAAAGATATATAAAGGTTGCAATCGGTTAACAAGATCTATGCAATGACGTATAAAATGCAGATAATAAGCATAAGCACGACACCTGATGGTATTAGACGCCTGTAAACCTTGCCCAAATCGGCAGAATAGTATTCTGTTGTTAATATTAGGCACAGATGCAGAGGGGACATCATAACTCCCAGCAATCCTGCACCGAATACAAGCATTAAGTTTTTTGGTATCATATCGTCTCCCGTTCCTATAAAAGGCGATAGAATGGGTAGAGCTATTGCGGAATATCCCGTTTCGATACCCGTTGCAAATCCTATCAGGAAGGACATGATAAAAGCTATCAGAGAAAGAGGTATGTTAAGCATGCTTAAATTTAAAAGAAGTCTAAGGGCTGAATTCGTGTAGTTTATGAGATCTTTATAGAAAAGAAGACCAAGCACAAGTATCATCATCTTTACGTTGAAGACCTTCCCCGCTATAACCTTTAACCTGTCAAATCCGGGTCTCCTGTGAATGTATAGGATTGCTATTGAAATGAGAAGGGAGTAGAGTATGTATATTCCCGAAACAGTTAGTAATATAACTGATAAAATCGGATATAGATATATCAGACCGAACAGTCTCCTGTCGCCCCTATGTTTTCCCAAAAACCTTCTGATAAACATTGATCCGGATACGATCATGGCAATAGTTATCAGATAAGTCGATTTCAGTAGATCCAGATAGCTTATCTCCAAAACTGCCAGTGCTATTATCACGCTGGGATATATCGGATCTATCGTAGCCCATACATGTCTGAACCAGTAATTTAGATACGTTACATCTTCCGCTCTGATTTTAAACGTACTAACTATGTTCCTTAACATAACGGCCGAAACTATTGCCCCACCTGGCATGGGCAGAAGACCTACCAGAGCGGGAATTATAAATGTGCTGGACCTTCCGAATATGGACAATACCGAGTTGCTGAATTCGTCGAGCAAGCTTAACTCCTGCATGGAGTATGCAAGCGTAAAGGCAAGCAGAAAAATAGCCATGAGTTTTATCGTATCAATCGAGATTATGACGCCTACGAATCTGCTAAATGTATCAGATCCTATCGTTAAAAATCCCAGAGTCATAGATCCTATAAATATCGAAATTCCTATGTCTATTCTGAATTTCAGCAGTATCAGAATTAACGCTATGGATATCAGCAGTGCTAAAGATTGATCCACATCTAAACTCTATACGCTGTATAAAAGTTTATTTGATCAATGTCATAACATCTAGCGGGGATCTGATAACATGAAGAGAAAGATATTCAGATCTCTTGTATCTGTTGAGGAAGCCGAGAGGATACTATCCGGTATTGAATTGAAATGCGAGGTTGAATATGTGGGCATAACCGAGGCTTACGGAAGGGTTCTTGCCGAAGACGTATATTCATCGATAGATCTCCCACCCTTTGACAGGGCAATGATGGACGGATTTGCCGTTAAAGCGGAGGACACATTCGATGCAAAGGAGGACAATCCCGTAGTCTTGAAGGTTATCGGAAGAGTTGAGGCTGGACAAATACCCGATATTGAAGTAAGAAGTGGTGAAGCTGCAGAAATCTCAACGGGAGCGTTAATTCCAAAAGGTGCAAACGCCGTGGTAATGGTCGAGTACACGAGTATGGACGAAAAAGGAAACGTTTTCGTATACAAATCGGTTCCACCAATGACAAATATATCCTCTGCCGGATCTGATATAATGGCGGGAGAGCTCCTGCTAAGAAAGGGTACGATTTTAACGTCAAAAGAGATAGGAATTCTGGCATCTGTGGGGATAAATAGGGTGAGGGTATTTAAGAAGCCCGTTGTTGCGATTATTTCAACTGGAAACGAATTAAAAGATCCGGGGGAAAAACTTGAGATAGGGAAGATATACGATGTAAACAGTTACGTAATATACTCAGGCGTAATAGAAAACGGTGGAATACCCGTACTTCTTGGAATAGCGAGAGATAACGAGGAAGAGATTAGAAAAAAGATAGTTGAAGGATTAAAAATTGCAGATATAGTTGTCGTATCGGGCGGAACATCGGCAGGAGTCGGTGATATGATATACAGAATTCTGGAGGAGTTCGGTAGGATATTAATTCACGGGATAGCAGTAAAACCTGGAAAACCGACTGTTATCGCCTTATCTTTCTGGGATGAAAAGAATAAGATCATATTCGGGCTGCCTGGATATCCCGTGTCCGCTATGATGATATTCGAGCTGTTCGTCGCACCTCTAATAAGGAGATTGGCCGGTGTAGATAAAAGGGAATTAAGAAAGGTTAAGGCAAAAGCTCCGATAAGGATTTTTTCAGAGGTGGGAAGGAGGGAACTCATGCCCGTCAGCCTTGTTAAAGGAAAGGAACTAATGGCGTATCCGTTCACGGATTATTCTGGATCGGTATCGGCATTGATCAAGGCTGATGGATTTATAGAAATTCCGGAGGAAAGGATGTTCATTGAGGAGGGAGAAGAAGTCCTCGTTCATCTCTTCGGAGATCTAAAATTGGCTGATCTCGTTATAATAGGAAGTCATTGTGTCGGAATTGATTTACTGCTTGAGATCCTATGTAAAAGAAAGCCTTTAAGTGTAAAAACGATAAATGTTGGATCCACGAATGGTATTTCTGCCATAAAAAGAGGAGAGGCTGACATAGCTGGTACACATTTGTTAGATGAAGAAACAAACGAATACAACGTACCATTTGTAGTGAAGTATGGTTTGAGAGGTCAGGCTGTAATAGTAAAGGGTTACGAGAGAGAACAGGGGTTTATAGTTAGAAAGAACAATCCCAAGAATGTAGAGGGGTTTGAGGATCTGTTAAGGGATGACATAACTTTCATAAACAGAAACAAGGGCTCAGGAACAAGGGTTCTGATAGACATGAATTTAAAAAAGATAGCGGAAGAAAAAGGAGTTGATTTCGACGTTTTAAAGAGAAGGATAAGGGGATATGACGTTGAAGCAAAAACGCATACAGCGGTGGCAGTTGCAGTTCTTATGGGAAAAGCTGATGTTGGCGTTGGCATAAAAACGGTTGCCGATAGATACGGATTGGATTTCATTCCTATAAGATCTGAAGAATACGATTTTGTGATCAGAAGGGATAGACTCGAGAAGGAATCTGTTAAGTTATTTTTGGAAGTTCTAAAATCGGATGATTTCAGGAGAGAAGTTGAAAGAAGGTTGCCCGGTATTAAGATAACTGAAAGAACGGGAGAAATAATCAATATCTAATTTTTCTCCTTTAGAGCCCTTTCAATCAACTTTATTGCACACAGATCTCCGCACATCGAGCAGGCAAATCTAGACCTCCTCTTTTTCCAAATTTCTCTTGCCTTTTCAGAATTTATCGCAATCTCGAACTGTTTTTTCCAGTTAAAATTCTTTCTTGCCAGAGACATTTCGTAATCTACTTTTCTAGCCCTCTCCCTAACACCCTCCTTAACGAGATCTATTACGTGCGCCGCAATCTTTGTCACTATAACTCCTTCCTTGACATCTTCAACGCTCGGTAATGCCAGATGCTCCGCGGGTGTTACATAGCATATGAAATCTGCACCTGCCATTCCAGCTACGGCGGCACCTATCGCTGAGGCGACGTGATCGTATCCCAATGCTATATCCGTGACGAGAGGTCCCAGAAGGTAGAGAGGTGCGTTTTTTGTAACGATCTTCATAGTCTTCACAGAACTCTCTATTTCGTCGATAGGCATGTGACCGGGCCCTTCAACTATGCATTGAACCCCTGCATCTCTACATTTTTCAACAAGTTCACCGAGAATTATGTATTCCTCGTATTTAACCCTATCAGCATCGTAAATGCAGCCCGGCCTGAATGCATCACCCAAACTTACAGTCACATCATATTCCTTTAAGATTTCGAGCAGATAATCGAAGTGCTTATAGTACGGGTTTTCCATCTCATTGTGGAGCATCCAACCCACTATTATCGCCCCTCCTCTACTAACAACTCCCAGCAACCTATTGGATCTTTTCAATCTCTCAACAGTAATCCAGTTAACTCCTGCATGGATTGTCATGAAGTCTACTCCGTCCTTTGCGTGCTTTTCCACCGATTTAAAAAAATCGTCTTCGTCCATGTCCACAACTATCTTCTTCATCCTCGCGGACTGATATATAGGAACTGTTCCGAACGGAACTTCAACTACATCCATTATCCTCCTTCTTATGTAATCGAGATCGCCGGCGGTCGATAGATCCATTATTGCATCCGCACCGTATTTCTGGGCTATTAAAGCCTTTTCAACCTCTTCATCTACGTTTATGTAATCTATGGATGTCCCTACATTTGCGTTTATCTTTGTTGTCACGTACCTACCTATCGCCTTTGGTTTTCTTATCTCTCTATTAACGTTTTTTGGTACAACAACCTCTCCTCTTGCTATTAACCTTAGAAGTTCCTCAAGGTCTATTTTTTCATTTTTTGAAACTTCTTTGAGCCATTCCGGGGCCTCACCTTTTTTTGCCATCTCCATTAACGTTTCCATTAAGGAAGGAATTGGCACACATGTTAAATAATTTGTTGCTAATTAAATACGTCCATAAATAGGTTTTGTTAGCACACTCGAACAAAAACCTCTTATATCTTAATGTCTATAAGACATCTGAGCGGGGGTTGCCGAGTCAGGAAAAGGCGCCGGATTGAGGGTCCGGTCCCGTAGGGGTTCGTGGGTTCAAATCCCACCCCCCGCACTTAAGAAATCTATTTTTCACAGAGATCCGTTCTCTAACGTCATCAGATGTGAACGGTTAAGGAATAGATACCATGAGCAATATGATATACTGTTAAAGCAAAAACATGCCTGACGGAACGCTAATGGGAGAAATTATAAATATAAATACGCAGGTTTTATACTTACGCAAATAACTTGCATCGATTTACGTTAAATTCAAAACTACCACTTCTCCCAGTGAGTAAGGTACTCGATCGGATACCTTTCTCTTTTCCTAGGTCTTTCTGCCGGATGTCCTATCGGGACTATTGCCATAGGTCTGGCGTAGCTGGGAATTCCCAGTACATCTGAGACCTCAGCCTCATCAAACGCTCCCACCCAGACCGCACCCAGACCTAGCATGTGCACTGCGAGAAGTATGTTCTCTATAGCGGCTGTGGCATCCTGTTCAGCATAAAGCTTTCCCCTTTCACCGTATACCCTCATACTTCTCGGATAATTCGCGCATACGACGATTACAACAGGTGCTTCGGCTATAAACATCTGATTTAACGCCGCTCTGGCAAGTCTTCTCTTCGTGTTTTTATCCTTTACAACTATGAAATCCCTTGCCTGCAGATTGCCCGCAGATGGCGCCGCATTTCCTGCTTTCAGTATCTCGATTATAACTTCATCCGGAATTGGATCAGGCTTGAATTTTCTAATAGAGACCCTACTAAATATCGTTTCCAGACATTCTTTCATAAAATGAAAAATCACAGCACTAAATAAATAGTTATGGAAAAGTTTAAAGTCAATTGGATTTCTTGTTTTTCATGAAACTCCTATTTATTCATGCTGATTATATCGAATATGAGGTAAAGAAGAAGACTAAGGTTGCCGAAGAATATAAGGAAAAACGTAAAAGAGTTGATGAGGCTTTAGTCGTTTTTACGGCAGTTGAAAGGGGTGATAACGAAGAGGTTACGGATAAGGCCGTTGATGAGATAAGGGATATTGCTAGAAAGGTTAAGGCTGAGAGGATAGTGATATACCCCTATGCACATCTTTCGTCAAATCTAGCGGATTCCGATACGGCAATATCCGTTTTAAGAGATCTTGAACAAAAGCTCAAGGATTCCTTCGAAGTTCATAGGGCACCGTTCGGCTGGTATAAATCGTTCAAGATATCGTGCAAAGGTCATCCGTTAAGCGAGTTATCTAGAGAGATTAAGGCGGAAGAAGATAGAGAGATAACGGAAGCTTTAAGAGCTGAACAAAAGGTCAGGAGTTACTGGTACATCCTGACACCGGATAGAGAACTGATAGAGGTTGATAAATTCGATTTCAAAAATCACGAAAACCTGAAAAAATTTGTCAACTACGAGATTTCTAAGAGAAGGTTTGTTGACAGAATTCCACCTCATGTGGAATACATGAAGAGATTACAGATAGCAGATTACGAACCGGCATCGGATTCTGGGCATTTGAGGTATTATCCAAAGGGAAGGCTGATAAAAAGTCTTCTCGAGGAGTTCATAACTATGAAGTGCATAGAATACGGTGCGATGGAGCTCGAGACACCCATAATGTATGATAGATCCCACCCGTCGCTGAGGAGATACCTTGAAAGATTTCCGGCGAGGCAGTACCTATTGAGCGGAGATAAGAGAGAATTCTTTTTGCGATTTGCAGCCTGCTTCGGGCAGTTCCTGATTACCCATGATGCCGTAATAACCTACAGGAACTTACCTCTAAAACTTTACGAACTGACGAGGTATTCTTTTAGAAAAGAGCAGAGAGGTGAACTAGTGGGACTGAGGAGGCTTAGAGCGTTTACGATGCCCGATATGCACACCATCGTCAGAGATCTCGAGCAGGCAAAGGAAGAATTCCTGAAACAGTACAAACTTTCAATTGAGGTTTTGAGAGAAATAGGACTTGAACCGGAAGATTACGAAATTGCCGTAAGGGTTACTAGAGACTTCTTTGAAAAAAATAAGGAATTCCTGTATTCCATAGTTGACGTGTTAAAGAAACCGATACTGGTTGAGATGTGGAATGAGAGATTCTTCTACTTCATAGTAAAGTTTGAATCGAATTTTATAGATTCTCTCGACAAGGCTTCAGCACTTTCCACAGTTCAAATAGATGTGGAAAATGCCGAGAGATACGATATAAGCTATATAGATGAGAAGGGGGAGAAGAAAAGGCCTCTGATACTGCATTGTTCTATAAGCGGAGCGATAGAGAGATGCATGTACGCTTTACTCGAAAAGGCATACATGCAGAAGGAGAGAGGTCTATTACCTATGCTGCCCACGTGGCTATCACCAACCCAGGTCAGGATAATACCCGTATCAGATAGATATCTCGATCACGCGATTAAAATCGCCGAGGATTTAAGGAGGAGAAACATAAGGGTGGATGTCGACGACAGGGATGAAACACTTGCTAAAAAGGTAAGAGATGCTTCAACCGAATGGATACCGTACATAGCCGTAATAGGGGAGGAGGAGATTAAAGGTGGATTTTTAACCGTGACGATTAGACGTGAATCGACTATAAAGGAGTCAAAAAGGGTTAAAATGAGCGTAGATGAACTAGTCAACATGATTAGGAGTGAGTGTGAGGGAAAACCGTTTAAGCAGCTACCTTTACCGATGTTGCTATCGCAAAGACCCGTGTTCGGGTGATATGATGAAAGAGTATAGGGAGGGACTGTTAAAGACGTTTATACCTCTTTTACTGGGATGCATAGCTGGAATTCTGTCGTTTGTTATCAGCGGAGAGATTAGGAAGAGAGATCCTCTGGGTATAATAATACTGGTCTTCCTCATATACCTAAACAAGTTCATACTGCCAAGGCTTAAGGTTAGCTTGGAATCGAAGGACTGGGCGCTCATAGGTTTCATGACTTTTTCATCTTGGTACATAACCTGGACAATCCTCCTGAATTACTGACGCGTAAACTTTTTTAAACTATGAGAGTTATCGATGGTATAAATCGTTATAACGAGTTTATTACCGTGCTATCGATTTGATTCTTCAAAATAAAGATTATTAACAGTTTAGGTAAGTGGGAAAAAAGAATGAAGGGTTGACATGGATGTCCAAGTTGAGAATAGCTGTGGTCGATAGAGAAAGGTGTCAGCCGAAAAAGTGTTCACATGAATGTGTGAAATACTGTCCGTTGATAAGAACTGGTTCAGAAGCCATAGTCATCAACGAAAAAGCTGTTATTTCAGAGGAACTCTGTGTAGGCTGTGGAATATGCGTTAAAAAATGCCCGTTTAAGGCGATATCAATTGTCGGACTGCCTGTAGAACTTAAAGGTAGAGAAGTGCATAGGTATGGAAAAAACGGATTTATTTTATATAACCTTCCGATTCCGAGAAAGGGCTACGTCGTGGGTCTTCTGGGTCCGAATGGTACTGGAAAGACGACTGCTGTGAGGATTCTTACAGGTCAGCTAAGGCCAAATCTTGGCAGAGATGTTGAACCCAGTTGGGAGGAGGTATTCGAAAGATTTGCGGGAACTGAGCTACTGAATTATATGAAGGATCTGGCAGATGGAAGAATTAGGGTCAGTCTTAAACCACAGTACATCGAGGCCATACCGAGGGTGTACAAGGAGACTGTTAGGGATTTACTTAAAAAGGTGGATGAATTGGGAATAATGGATGAAATGGTAGAAAGGCTAAATTTAAAGAATTGCTTGGACAGAGATGTTAGGGATTTAAGCGGTGGAGAGCTTCAGAGAATGGCCATTGCCGGATGTCTCATGAAAGATGCAGACTTTTACTTCTTGGATGAGATAACGTCCTATCTCGATATATATCAGAGGATAAACACTGCGAAGATAATAAAGGAGAGAGCTGAGAAGAAGCCCATCTTAATAGTCGAGCATGATCTGGCAATACTCGATATGCTCGCAGACTTCGTTCACATAAGCTACGGTCAGCCAGGTGTTTACGGCGTAATAACGAGTGCAAAAGGTGCCAGAGTTGGAATTAACCAGTATCTGAGAGGTTATCTCGTCGAGGAAAACGTTAGAATCAGGGAAAAGCCGATAGAATTTGAAATATTCCAGCCAAGACAGGAGATGAGTGAGAAGGTTCTTGTGGAGTACCCCAAATTTAAAAAGACATTTGACGGTTTTAAACTTAGCGTGGAGGCCGGGGATATAAGACAGGAAGAGGTATTGGGTGTTGTTGGACAGAACGCAACGGGAAAGTCAACATTTGTTAAAATACTAGCAGGAGTTTTGCAGGATGATGAAAAGAAGATAAAGTTAAATTTAAAGGTTTCATATAAACCGCAGTATGTAAGGGCTGATGTGGAAATGAGTGTTGGTATGTTCTTGAGGAAGATAAATCCCATGGTTGATTCATCCTATTACAAAACAGAGCTGATAAAACCGCTTGACATCGAAAGGCTCATGGACAGGAATTTAACAGAGTTGAGTGGTGGAGAGCTTCAGAGAGTTGCGATTGCTGCATGTCTTCTGAGAGAGGCTGATCTTTACCTTCTGGATGAGCCTTCAGCTCATCTGGATGCTGAGCAGAGAATGGAGGTTGCGAGGATTATAAGAAGGTTTGCGTTAAACATGTCTAAGAGCGTTCTGGTTGTCGATCACGACATATATCTAATCGATATGATAAGCGATAGGTTGATGGTTTTTCAGGGCGAACCCGGTAAAGAAGGGATCGCGAGAAGACCTATGAACATGAGAGATGGTATGAACACATTTCTGGCCGATCTAGGTATTACCTTTAGAAGAGATGAGGAGACAAAGAGACCGAGGGTTAACAAGCTGGGATCAAGATTGGACAGGGAACAGAAGGCAAGAGGTGAATATTACTACTATTTCTGAATATTACAGAACCTTTTTAACCCTTATTACCGGATCTGCCGGTGGAGATCCCAGAACTCTCTTAACTATCTCCTTAACGACATCCTCGTTCGGAGCTTCCCACAGGGGTTTACCCTTCGTAGAGGTTTATAGAAGAAATTCGTGAGAATTCCTCCATGAAGGGTTTAGACTTCATAAACCTCAGCTCTCCTTTCATCGGAGAGCATATCATCGGTCTCCGTCTCGATCCGGGCAACCCCACCCACAGCTCTTGGCTTAGGAGAGGTCTTACAAACCTCTCCCACCACTTATAGCTGTGGGAAAAGCCCTTCATCTTGAGATAAATGTTTACACAAGCGTTTTTCTGTCTGTCGATTACCAATCCGCAGTTGAGACAGGAAAAGACCTGCCCCTTCAGTCTTTGACTATAAACCCACATCTGGAGAAGGTCTTGGATGTTAAATAAGGATCTACTTTCTTGACAACACCTCTCCGCTCTACTTCTTTCATTATGTTAATCCAGCTTACTCTAGCTATCCTTTTCCTCAAATTCTTGCTGTTGTTCTTCCTACGAATCATCCCTTCCTTGTTTAAGTCTTCGAACACGTGTAAGGTGTTTGGAAACATTCTTACGACCTCAATAGCCAACTTTCTTTCAATATCTTTACAATTGTTCTTCTCCCTTTGTCTATACTTTTCCCACAGTTTTTTACCTCTTTTAGTCTTCTTCTTGGACAGCGATTGAATACTCGCCCTCTTCCTCTGATAAATTATTCTCTTAGTTACGAGAGGCTTTAAGCTCACGTGAACGAATCCCAATTGTGGGGAAAAACCGTCAATGGTTAGTTCGTTGCAGTCCCAAGCTATTTCGGTGTTTATCGCATATTCTCGCTCCTTTTTGAACGGGATAATTATTCTGTCGTCTTTTAACACGACTTCTCCTATTCTCCACCCCTTAACCCTCTTGCAGAACCACAGTCCTTCGTAGCTAATTTCGACGTATTCTCTCGGCTTTAGCGTTATTCTAATTGATCTATGTTTATAATCTACTTTCATTAGTGTACTTTTACATCTTGCAAATCTTCTCTTAACGATATGTTTCCTTTTCTTCGCTCTTCCCTTGACGTACCTCTTTCTCCAAGATTCTATTACGCTGTAAGCTGTTCTTATAACTGCGTCAACCCAGTGCGAAGCGTATGGATTATATTTCATTAACTTATCCCTTAGTTTCTTTTTGAATTCTTTGCTCTTAGGCAAGTCTGGAACTTTAACCTTGACGTGTTTATCTTTTCTGAAATTTTTGTAATCAAATCTCCACTTGATATTGTTCCAAATCTCATTTATCGCTTTTTGTAACATCGCCTTGTACCAAGTGATCAATCCCTTTATCCTTTCATCCTCAAACCTGATTGAATAAGCTCTTACATCTTCACGGATCACTAATAAGCTGTTTTGCACCTTCTACCACCTTCTTGTATTTGTGAGACCTCATTCCATACAACTTTCCAGCAAAATGAGATATTATCGTAATTAGGTCTTCGATCAGCTCTTCTTGTGGTGACTTTTCTTCTTCGTTTATTACGATGATTTCACATCCGTATCCCTCGAAAAGCTCTTCCAAGGTCTTAAACCCAAATCTTGTCAGTCTGTCGGAATACGCCACGACGACTTTCGAAATCTCTCTGTTCACTACCATCCTAAGCAATTTCTGGAAGTTCTTTCTGTTTTCCTTTAGTCCAGAGCCTACGTCCTTAAGAATTTCTATTTCCCATCCTCTCTCTTTAGCATAGTTTTTTATTAGTTCAATCTGTCTCTCTAAATCATCCTTCTGCTTGTTTGATGAAACTCTCGCATATCCTATTATTTTTCTTTCCTCCTTTAAACCTAAAATTCTCTTTATTTCGGACTCTGGTATTCTTCTCCTTCCTCCTGGAGTTCTAACATACCTTATCTTACCTTCTTTATCCCATAACTGTAACGTCTTTATTGAAACTCCAAGTATTTCTGATGCTTCCTTCAACGTGTAGTGTCGTTCCACAACTTACGTTAGTTCCACATTTTACAAATTTTTTGGCCATTTTTCTACATTTTTACATTTAAATTGTTACAGCATATACCCATCCCATTATCGTCAACCCATGTCCCGTAAAACGTTACATCCGGATATTCCTTTAAAACATCCAAGAACTTTGCCCTTATCTCTCTCAATTCTTTATCGCTAAGCTTTGGAAGCCTTCCCCTATCTGTGAAATGAAATACGACTATTAATGGGTTCCTATCTACGTAAGCAAAGATAGACCTACGTAGATATTCATCACCCATGTCTATCCCCCGTGCCCTCCTGCGGGAGTCACGGGGACTCCCCTCGGCGAACACGGGTTCATCACGACTCATCCCCTCAATGTTCATCGGAATCTCCAAAGTAATTCTTAGCTAAACTTATATATAAGTTTTTCCAAACTATTGTATGGTGAAGGTTGTGAAGGTGGGAGAAAGTAAGGTAACATCTAAGTATCTAGTTGTTTTACCGAAAGCAATTCGCGTAGCATTAAACCTGAAGAGAGGTGATTATGTAGAATGGTATATAGAGGGAGACAAGGTAATCGTGAAGAAAAAAACTACGTAGTAATCAAGGGAAAACTGGAATTCCCAGATATAACCGTCAAGGCTGAAGTACTCTATACGATGCGTCTGTTTAGAGAGGCTGTCGAGAGGTCATTTATACTGCTTAAGAGGGGATTGGAAGAAAAGGAGATAGTGAAAAGGATAACCCGATATATGAATAATGCCCACTACTCGCACTCAGCATTACAAAGAGCGAAGATGTACAGAGACCAGAATAGGCTCAGACTTAAAAAGCCACAGCTATACAGTATTGATAAAGCATGTGAGAAGGGGAACAGGAATATCAGATTTGTTTCAACAGATAAAGTTTTAATTAAAGTACCTCATGCAGATGGTAGGCATGAGTGGGTGGAGTGCAGAGTTAAGTTTGGTAAAAAACATATACCGGTAATTGAGGAGTTAATTAATACTGATTCCCCGTACTCAATTGGAATAGTCCTAAACAATGATAAGTTCTATCTTCATGTAACAGTCCCGTTAGAAATAGTCGTAAAGTATGACACTCATTCTAAAGTAACTGAGAAAAGTAGGTATATTGCTGGCTTCGACTTGAATGGCGATAGGATAAACATGGTTATAATCAACGAGCACGGGAAAATCCTTGATGTTAAAAATAAGCATTTTCCAGAGATAACACAACACGGATACCCAAAAGACAAAGCTAAGGACACAATTCTTAAATCCCTTAGCGAATTGATTGACTATGCTGTATATCATAACGTTAGGTATTTTGTGTTTGAGAAGCTTACCAATATAGAGCGTAAGAAAACTAAAAATAAAAATGAAAAATGTCAATAGAAAAGTAGCACGGTTCCCCTATAGAACTTTGCTGAGACATGCAAAGACTATGGTTAAGAAAAGGGACGGCGTGTTTGTCACAGTTTCACCAGCATACACATCTATAGACGCTATTCCGCTAAGTAGAAAACTCGGCTTAGACGTTCACACCACATCAGCATATTTATTAGCACTTAGGTACCTAAATCTATGAAAGTCTATCTACGAAAAATGAAACTGTTACACGGGGCATGTATGTTTTCTGTTTTAATCGACTTAAAACTAACGATGACGAGATAAATATTTATTAATTTTATAATTGTCCTTAGGAGAGTCATTATTAAAGGATAAATATGTTTTCCAACGAATGTCTTTATGCGCAGAGCCCTAATTGTACTGTTATCGATCCTGCTGCTGATTCATACATCTAATGCAGTCGTGATTAGGGTTGACATCAAAGGTGAGATAAATAAGGGAACGTCTGAACTCGTGAGCACAGCTTTTAAAAAAGCGGAAGAGTTGAACGCAAGTGCAGTACTTATAACGATCGATACACCGGGAGGTCTGCTAAATCCAACAAAGGATATAGTTTCCATGATAATAAACAGCAGGATTCCGGTGATAACATACGTCTATCCAAGAGGTGCGTTTTCGGCTTCTGCCGGTTCGTTTATACTGATAGCCGGACATATAGCGGCAATGGCAAACGGGACTTCCGTCGGATCCGCCACACCTGTAACTTATGGAATTGAGCCCAGAGTTGAAAATAAGACTATAAATTATATGGCTAGATACATGAGAAGTTTGGCAGAGCTTAGAAACAGATCTAGCATAGTCGAGAAGTTTGTCACAGAAGGTATAAGCCTTACAGCTCAGGAGGCCTACAGAAAGGGGGTTATAGATGTCCTGGCCGACGACATAGATGAGTTGTTCGAAAAGATAGATGGATGGACTGTCGATGTTAACGGGAAAAGTGTGAAGATAAGGGTAAAGGATGAGGAAATCATAGTCGTCAAAAAGTCAATCAAATCGATCATCCTCGAAGTCTTGACGAATCCCCAGATAGCACTCATACTGTTTCTGATAGGACTTTACGCATTGATATTCGGAATAACTTCACCGGGAATAGGAGCTGAAGTCTTCGGTGCCATATGTCTGATCCTATCCCTGATAGGATTCGGTTCACTAAGCATAGATTACATAGGAATTATACTCATCGCTCTGGGTATTCTATTTCTGATACTGGAGCTTCTAACACCCACGCATGGAGTTCTCAGCGCTGCCTCAGTTGTGTGTATCGTTTTGGGTATACTGATAGTTTTTAAGGAACCTCTGATGCCAAAAGGATTCTATAAGGGGATAAGACTCTTCATGATCGGAATTAGTATAGGTATAACATCCTTCATGACATTCGTGATAATAAAAATAGCTAAGACTAGAAAGATGAAGTTAAAGGTTGGTAGAATGGAGGGGGAGGTTGGTGAGGTAATAGAATTCAGGGATGGCAGGGGTTTCGTTAAGATAAGAGGTGAGATATGGAGTTGTGTGAGCGATGATGAATTGAAGCCCGGAGACACGATTAAGGTTGTCGGAAGGGAAGGTCTAACGTTAAAGGTGAAAAAATGGAGAGAAAATTGGAGGAAGAGACTTTGAAATGGCTTGAGAGGATTAAGCTTAGAATTAAATACGTCGAGGCTAGGGATGAGAAGGGAAAGGAATTTTTAAAAAATATAAATGCATATATATTGGATTCAGAATATTTCCTTAGGAAGAGGGATTTGATAAAGGCATTTGAATGCGTTGTATGGGCATGGGCTTGGCTCGAAATTGGAATTGATATAAATGTCTTGGAAGAACACCGGACGGATGATATCTAGAGGAGTTCGTGTATAACCGTTAAGCGTTCGAAAAGTATTTATAATGATGATGCTTTACCTAGCATTAATGCAAAAAGCCATTGCCATATCGAGTCTCATTAATGTACTTCTACCTGTAGTAGTACTGGTAGAGTAAAATCTCTTTTCTTGGAGGTGTTTCGGGTGCGTGCTGCTGATGCTCTTGTCAAGGCTCTGGAAAAAGAAGGCGTCCAGCATGTATTTGGAATTCCCGGCGGCGCAATAATGGAGGTTTACGATGCGCTTTACGATTCAAGCATAACTCACATCCTTTCAAGACATGAACAGGGAGCAGTTCACATGGCAGACGGTTATGCAAGGGCAAGCGGTAGGGTAGGAGTAGCATTTGCAACATCGGGACCTGGTGCGACAAATACAGTTACGGGAATAGCGACAGCCTATATGGACTCATCACCCATAGTCGTTTTTACCGGACAGGTTCCAAGATCGATGATAGGAAACGATGCATTTCAGGAGGCCGATATAACTGGCATAACAATGCCAATCACAAAGCACAATTATCTTGTCACAGATGAGAAAAGCCTCTTAAGAATAGTCAAGGAGGCTTTCTATATAGCTTCGACGGGAAGACCTGGACCTGTTTTGGTAGATCTTCCAAAAGATGTAACTAGAGCAGATATAGAGTTCGATTATCCTGATAAAATAGATTTAATCGGGTATAAGCCGAAGATAGAGGGTCATCCCAGACAGATAAAAAGGGCTGTTGAATTGATAATGAAGTCTGAAAGGCCAATAATATTGGCCGGAGGAGGTGTTAGGATTTCAAATGCGCACAACGAAGTCTTAAGGCTTGCAGAAACAATTCCTGCATTTGTTGTTACGACATTGATGGGTAAAGGGGCAATTCCTGAGATGCATCCGTTAAGTCTGGGATTTATAGGTATGCACGGAACAAAATACGGGAACTATGCCATAATGGATTCTGATCTGATAATAGCAGTCGGTTGTAGGTTTAGCGATAGAACAGTTGGTAGGTTTTCCGACTTCGCTCCGAACGCGAAGATAATACACATAGATATAGATCCCGCTGAAATAGGAAAGAACATAAGGGTTGATGTGCCCATTGTCGGCGATGCTAAGGTCGTTCTGAGGGACATTATAAAGTACGTCAGGTATAAGCAGAGAAAGGAGTGGTTCGATTACGTCAACAAGCTGAGAAGCGAATATCCGCTGAAATACGAGTTCAGGGAAGATGTTATAAAGCCTCAGTTCGTCATAGAGAAGATCTACGAACTATTTCCGGATGCGATAATAACAACAGAAGTTGGGCAGAATCAGATGTGGGCTGCTCAGTACTTTAAAGTAAAGTATCCGAGGCAGTTTATAACAAGCGGAGGACTCGGAACAATGGGTTTCGGATTTCCGGCTGCAATAGGTGCAAAGGTTGCATTTCCAGACAGAATCGTTATAGATATTGCGGGAGATGGGAGTTTTCTCATGAACATCCAGGAACTGGCTACGTGTGTCGATTACGGTATAAATGTCATAGTGTGCGTACTTAACAACGCCTATCTGGGAATGGTCAGACAGTGGCAGCAACTCTTTTACAACAGAAGGTACTCGGCAACGAGGTTGAGATATCCCGATCTGTCCTTTGAAAAGATTGCTGAAGGCTTCGGTGCATATGGTATTACAGTTGATAAGCCTAGCGAGGTTGAGGATGCACTGAAGGAGGCGAGCGAAGTGGATAAGCCTGTTGTAATAGATTTCCACGTCGAGGTGGAGGAAAATGTCTTTCCATTTGTACCGCCCGGTAAATCGTTGAGAGAGGTGATAGGATGAAGAAATCGATTGCAGTTCTTGTCGAAAACAGGCCAGGAGTTCTTGCGAGGATATCATCTCTTTTCAGAAGAAGGGGTTTCAACATCGAAAGTCTGTCGGTTGGGACTACGGAGAGGGAGGACATATCGAGGATGACAATAGTGGTAAAAGGGGATGAAAGAATAGTCGAACAGGTCGTGAAGCAGCTTAACAAGCTTATAGAAGTTATAAAGGTTAGCGATGTCAGCGATAACAGCGTGCACAGAGAACTAGCTTTAATAAAGGTAACGGCAACACCTGATAAGAGAGCGGAAATAATAGAGATAGCAAATATATTCAGGGCTAGAATAGTCGATGTTTCCAGAGACAGTTTTATAATCGAAATAACAGGGGATGAGGAAAAGATAAACGCGTTTATAGATCTGATGAGGCAGTACGGGATAAAGGAGATCGCAAGAACTGGTGTCATATCAATGGCAAGGGGAAGTAAGGTCACGACAGCCTAAACGTTTATTCCCTTAAAACACTATTAACAATATCCCTTATCCACTTAGGAAGAACAAAGGATGACACGTGAAGTTCTGGTGTGTAATATCTTGTTTCCAATCCCCTTTTCTCGTACCTCTCGTTCAGAGTATTCAAATCCACTGTCAACTCCCTTCGATTAGATCCGATGAGGTAGCTCCACAGACCGTGAGGATACGTTGGAACATATCCAAGATATACAGCCTTATTTCTGAAAACGGCATTTCTCAAAATCGACTTAAAGTACTCAACCTGTATAAAGGGTGACTGGGCTTGTGTAACGAAGTAGTCGCACATCCTTGAACATTTCTCGTAAAAACGTTTTGATATAAGCGGAGAACTTATAGTGTTCGGATCTGTTCCATCAACTATTATTACGTCAAAATTCCTATCCGTATTCATTACGAATTCAAAACCGTTCCCGTATACTATTTCGACCCTATCGTCATCGAGGGATCCGCGATCAATACCTATGTACCTCTTGCAGGCATCTATAACGTTTCTGTCTATCTCCACAAGTGTAACTCTTTTCGGATTGTGCTTTAAAACCTCTCTTAAAGCTCCTCCATCTCCTCCACCTATTATTAAAACTTCATCAGGATTTTCGTGTAAAAGCATGGCAGGATGAACGAGCATTTCATGATAGAAGAACTCATCTCTTTCAGTGAACTGAATTTTTCCGTCTAAAACGAGCATTTTTCCAAAAGACTTCGTCTTGAATATCTGAATTCTCTGAAGACTCTTAACATCGTATATCTTCTCATCTACCTCTATCATTAAAGCTGAGCCGTCGTATCTTTCAATGAACAACTCTGACACCTCTCGCAGTTCAGGGGTATGAATCTAACATCCTTACATATTTCGAGAAGTCTTTTGTGAAGCTCGGCAATTCTTATAGATGATCCAGAGACTATTAGAGAATTTATGCATATCTTTTCGACGTGTATATGGCTGAACTCCATTATAACGTCTCTGTATTCCTCTACAACCTTTAAGGGATTGAGATCTTCGGAAACTAGCGTTATAACACCTCTGCATTCATGCGGGAAGAGGTAATGTATGTGATCTCTTATATAGAGCCTTACAGCTTCGCACACTATTTTGGATCTGTCTGTATTCAGCTTTTCTGCTAGGTTATCGAGATCTCTCGCAACTTCTTCCGGTATTGAAATCCCAAACCTCCTTTTCATCCTAGACTCTTCTTTACTTTAATGGATAAATATATTGCGAACATTAACAATCCTATCACTCCGGATGGAGCCAGATTGAGAAAAACGGATAAGTTTAAACCGACTAGCCCCGATAATACGCTTACGAATGCACTTGTAATTAAGAAATCTCTTGAATTCTTTGATGCTAGAACAGAAATGGCCGATGGTAGGAGTATTAAAACATGCTGGAGAACGAATCCTACGATTCTTAGCATGGCTATCGTCGTAACGGCGAGCATTGTGTAAAATAAAAATTCATATAACTTTATATTTATACCTGATATTAAAGCTTGATCTCTTTCTATGCCTATGTAAACCTGCTCCCTGTACGTTAAGATTACAGAGATCAGTATGAATATCGAGACTATAACGGAGTAAAAAACATCCATTATACTTACGAGCAGCGGATCTCCGAGTATTATGCTCCAGAGATTCGTCTCAATCGGAAATGATATGAGAACGAAGTACATGACTATTACACTCAGAGATGCGGTAAGAGATACGAAGATAGCCGTGGCGACATCGGGGTTTACCCCTCTGTAGATGGCGTAACCTGCGGAGTACATGAGTATCAAACCTATGAGGATAGACCACGCATATTCGTTCAAGATAAACCTTGAAAGTGGAATGGACAGTACAACTGCGAGGAGGGCTATGTGCGAAGATGCGACGGATAGGAAGTAAAGCCTTCTTGCATAGACAACAGGGCTGAGAAGACCGAATGCCAGAGAAGCTGACGCTATAACGACAGTCCATTTGGGGTATATGTACAAGGATATTAGAAACAGTATTAAAACGACTACAACCCTTATCATACAACCGTTCCCATTTTTTTACTAAACGCCACTGTTGTTAACCAAACTTAACCTCCGATTCCACTCGACGAGCTTCTCAAACCTCACGCTAATCCTTGAGAGGAACAAACACACATTACTGAACGTAACACTCCTGCTCTTCTTCTCGCCTAACCTTGTTTGCTTCTTCTGCTTGCCCCGACGGGAACGGTCTGCCGGGGAGCCGCCCACCGCCTTATAGGCAGCGGGCTCGGCACCATCGAGCCTTAAGCTCCCCTTCCCACCATTCCCGTCGAGAAGAAATCTTCTTCCAATGTTTAGTGCTGCAACGTAGTCTCTGTCTGCCGTGTACCTGCAGTCAGGGCAGTAAAAGAACCCGTACTTTATATCTTTCTCGGTTAATCTGTTGGGTGCCTTAACGTGCTCTCCTCTTGCATTGCAACGAGGGCAAATCTGCGAAGTCATGAACGCTTTCACCGTTTTAACTTCAATCCCCTTTCTTAGAGCTTTGTACCTCGTTATGGTTACTATATTCCCGCGCCTCCACATCGACAGCAGCCAGCTAAGCAGTCCCCTGCCTTTAGGAGGCTGGTAACTTTTCAGGTCTTCGAACACTATGTATTTGCATCCAAAGACCTGCGCAATCCTCACTATTACGTTTGCGACTTCGTGAGTGAGCTGATCGACTAAATTGTTCAGCTTCGTCCACTTCCTCCTTCTCTCAGCGAACAAACGGCCATCGAAGTCGAGATTACTGCTTATTTTGCGCGAGATGTTGCTTATCTCTTCCCTTATCCGGAGAATCTTCTCCCTTATTTCGGGCAGCGTTCTGACGAAGATCGGGGGAGTTAGCTGATTGTTCTCGCTGTCCATGACGACCGCTGCAATGAGCTTTCTCTCGTTCAGGTCGATGGACAGAAACCTGAAATAGTTCTCATCTTTACTGGGCTTGCACTCATCTTTGACTTCGAACGGGAAGACGAACCGGTATTGATAAAAACCACTCTTGAGTCTTTTCTTGACGAGAACTGGCTTTTTGATTCGATTCGCCAGCATTTCCTTGAACTTTTGGTATGCTTCGACATCTTCTTCGAACCACCTCCATTCTATCCTTCCGTCCTTCCTCTTTACGGGAAGCTTGACCCTCAGGTGGAGTTTCAGTTTTCCGTCTTTGACCCTGTAGCACAGCTGGAAGATCTTTCCTCTATCGTCTTTCGAAAGTTTTCCGAAGCCGATCCTGCCGTCGTCAACGTCGAAGGGAAATGTTCCGGAGTTAAAGCGAGGTCTGACGCATTCCGTGTACTTTTTCGGCAACTCGCCATTTTCTTCGTAGTAGTTGGCTATCTGGTAAACTGTCTGCTTCAGGAGATTGTAGTCGTAGTACTTTCCGCTGGCAATGAGCTTCTGCCTTATCCTCTTGAAAGCTTTCCACTTCCTCTTCCTGATGTCTTCAACGCTTAGGTCGTAGTAATCTGGGAACAGAGGTAAAACGTCGTAGAAACAGTCCTTCCGCTCTTTCTGCGATCTTAGCACTCTCCCGACTTTCTCCATTATCCCCCTTCTGAAGCGAGATGGTAGCTCTTTCCACCGTGGATCGTTCGGGTAAAGCTTCCTCCGCTCGAAGTACTTATAAGCCGGTTTCGTGTAGTATTCTTTTCCGTTCTCGACTTTCAGACCGTAGGCGTGGATATCATCGATGATCTCTTCGTCCCACACTTTTTCAAGGAACTCGTTTGCAAACTCCGCGACGAGCTCGTCGAAGAGCTTCAGGTTTGTGATCCATGTTTCCGGAGCTGGAAGAGCGTAGCTAAGACAGAGCTTTCCTGACACAGTTCACGACCTCCTTTCTCTTTTTCGAGCGCATCCCGTAAAGT